>ENA-UOUL01000108-UOUL01000108.1-bioreactor-metagenome-genome-assembly--contig:-NODE-108-length-132239-cov-9.650527_pt1 | contig 132239 bp, 86 predicted proteins | sample MGYA00249838_ERZ747220 | MGnify/ENA primary metagenome ERZ747220 (study PRJEB28778, sample SAMN05720191) | bioreactor metagenome | isolation source: Anaerobic biogas reactor | place: USA:Washington... | reverse complement strand
CCCTTCGCCTACCTCCGCGATGCGCTCCTTCGAATCACCACCGAACCCGACGTCGACCCGCGCCAACTCCTCCCCGACCGCTGGAACGCCGCCCTGAAATCCTGACACCCGTTCCCTGCGCGCCGTCAACCACCTGTGCTTCACCGGACGCTTACAGATTTGCAGCATGTTCAAGCTTAGCAAGGTCAAGAACGCCATCGTTCTTGAGGATTAAGACTCGAGTAGTATCTGGATCAACACGTTGTATCGCAGATTCAACATGGCAGACGACTTCCCTGTACGCAATCGGCTCCGGAAAACTTGGTTCGGCACTGCAAACAAATGTCGCAACCATACTCAGTAAGTAGAAGGCCAGGTTTCGCATACCCTTTTGACGCTCCTACGCCTTTTTAAGAGGTCATCGTTTGATTCTTCCTGGGTGTTCTGATTACAGGCGGTGTCGACATTCGCGTATAGATTCGTGCCTTTACAGACAGACCTATAACGCCTGTTCTTCGCATATGGCCCCTTCCTCTTGCTACGAGTTTATCCTGATTCCACTGCTGCAGATCTCCACATCATGCAAGCAGTATAGCGCATAAAGAGAGTTTGGGAAACAGGCTTCGCGGGCGCTGCGCAACGTCGACTACTTCGGAGTCTATCAGCAAACGTCAGGCGCGGGGGCTCAGGCGGAGGAGATGGGCGTCCCGGCGATCGCGGGTGGGCCGTCGTCCGGACGCTGGTCCGCCCACGGCACCGGTTGGGGCGGGAGGTTTTCGAAGTGGGGGCGAAGCTTTTGGGCCATTGTCTCGGGCACGACCTGGTCGAACGCAAGCCCCTGTCCCTCGGCGAGCCACTGCACCACCGCACACAGCGTGTGCAGGCGGACATTCTTGTTTTTGGCGGCGAGGCACTGGCTCAGAATCCAGCGTCCATCCTGTTGCACAATGGACAAGGTGGCTCTCTCGGGCTGGAGCACGCGGAAGAGGTGGGTAAGTCCCTGCTGCATCCGCAGGGCATAGCCTACGGCGCAGTTTTTCATCAGGGTGCCCTCGTGTTTCAGCGCGTTGGGCGTGCGTATGGGCTCGATGACGCCCGGCACGGCGGGGATCGGGGACGGCGGGAACGCGGACACGTTCATCGACGTGGACTCCAGGATTTCTACTTCTGCATTGAGCTCCTCGCTCAGCGTCGCAAGCTGGTCGAACGACCGTATCCGGAGGCGCGTGATGTCACGGCCGAGAAGCATCCATCTGTCGATCACGTCAGCCAGCACATAGCTCAGCGAGCACCGGAGGTCCTGATTGTGGCATAGCGCAACCTGTTCGAGCAGCGAAGGAGACACGCGCGGCCACATGACCGGGTTGCTGAGGACCCGGATCACGGTGGCGTTGAGGCTGGGGAGATGGCCGAGGCGGCGGCGCGCCCCTTCGTTGTTCATCGCCTTGCGGAGGTAGAAGAGGTCGCGGATCCTGGCTGTTTCGGGCGGATACTTCGCGAGAATGCGTACGGCCGACTCGGTCCCGGGGAACCCCAGCCATTCGGCGATCTCGCGGCGTTTCAGGAGCACGAGGCGCCGTGCAGCGCGCATCGGTTGGGTCACGCGGGGCCGGCGCCAGATCCAGTTGGTGCTGACGGCCCACGCGAGCACGGGGTTGGTGCGGGCCAATTCGAGCGCGCCTGGACAGCGCGCCAGCATGCTCAGGAGGGCGAATTGCCTTTCTCTGAAGGGCCGCACGACCTGGAGCGCGTCTTCCGGAATTGCGGAACAGAAGGCGCTCCAGGCGTTCAGTTCGTGCGATATCCGCGCGGCGTGCCGCTGGTCCCTCTCCAGGATGGCCAGGTTCTCCTCGAAGGGGAGCTCCCCGGAAATGCGCGCGATTTCCTGTTCGAGCGCCTCCAGATCATTCTCCATGGAGGAGAGGTCGAGCTTCAGGTCGGGCCGGCAGCCTCGCCATTCGCGCGTGGGCGTCCGTTTCCACGCCGCGGGCGGCCAGGGTTTGATCACGGTGATGGACTGGTGCCTGAAAAGGATAAGGCGGCCGTTATTGAACGTGGTGCCGAATCTGGGCGTTGTCCAGGCGCTGCTCATCGCGAGTTTCCCTTCTCCCGTTCCGGGTGACAAAGAGCGACCGGGTTCCTCCTCTTTAAACGGTGATACCGTGCGCGAAAGCGGTGTCAGACCCGTCCCGCGCGAAAATTGGGGGCAGAAATTGAGTTGAACGCTCCGGTCGAGATCCGGGCGCTCGGAAATAAGGGACCTGTTGAATTACAGGGAAAAAATAACCGGAAATCCGGGCGCCGCGCCCGGCGCTTCAGGCGCGGGCGGCGGCTTTAATCGATCGCAGCCTCTGGCATCATTATACCGGGATGGCGGGAAGTTTCAAGGCTCTTGTGGACGTGGTGAAACGGTCCGCGGCGCGTGGCTCCGCGCCCCGGCCGGCCGGTCTCGCAGTGGATCTTGTGGCGCCCGCTGGTGCAGGATGGCGTGCGCGCCGGCCCAATGCCTGGACCGGGATGCGCCTTGACCCGTGAAGAGGGAGAACCGCTGATGCTCAGGATTCACGAACCGTTCCACGGCGCCGTGCTGAACCACCGCCACGGCCAAACGGCGAAGGCCGGTCTGGAAATACCCGTCTGGGGCACCGCGCCCGCGGATGAACCCGTCACCGTCAACGGCGTGCCCGCCCAGCGTGCGGGAGAACGGTTTTTCGCGACGGTCGTGCTCGATGCTGCCGAGACGGACATCGTCGCCGTCGCCGTCGGGGTGACCGGTTGCAGCGAACATCGCGTCCGCGTGGTGTGGGACCGCCATTCGAGGCCGCGGTACCGGTTTGGCATTGACGACAACAGCTTCGTTTTCCGCGACGTTGCCGCGAAACGGTATACCTCGCTGTTTCAGAACTTCTATCTTGCCGGGCTGCGCGAACTGCACCGGAAATACAAGACGAAATTTGTTTTGAACTGTTTTTATGCCACGCCGGAGCATGATTTCGACCTCTCGCAGTTTCCGGCGGACTACAAAACCGAATGGGCGGACAACGCGGACTGGCTGAAGCTCGCGTTCCACGCCTACGCGGAGTTTCCCGACCGTCCGTATCAGAACTGTGCGCCGGAGAAGCTCGCGGGGGATTACGATCTCGTGGCCGGGGAAATCGCCCGGTTCGCGGGCGAGGCCAGCTTTTCTCCGTCAACCATCATTCACTGGGGCATGGTGCATCCATCGGCGTGGAACGTCCTTACCGCGCGGGGCGTGAAGGTGCTCAGCGGCATGTTCTATCCGAACACGGGCAGCGTCTACACCACGGACGGCGAATCGTTCCCGGTCGAGGAAACCGGCACCCCGTTCGGCTACGACGTCAACTACAGCCTGGACAACGCCCGGTCGGAGTACTTGAACCGGCACGACGCGCTGAAGGACTTCGCAAGCGGGCTGATCTTTTCGAAGGTGGATATCGTGTGCAACAACGTGCCGGACGAGCAGATCGTGCCGCTGCTGGAACCGCTTACCCGGGGTGCCAATACGGCCGAGATTATGGATTTGTTCACGCACGAGCAGTATTTCTGGCCGTCCTATGCCGCTCACCGGCCGGATCACTTCCAACGTCTTGAGACCGCCATCCGGTTCTGCACCGAACACGGCTATGAGCCGGTGTTCTTCCACGAAGGGCTGCTTGGCGGTACGGAATAGGAGGCGGCCTGATATGACTCCCCGCGTTTCAGAAATGCCGGTTGCTGCGGACAGTCTGTCCCGGATCCCGGTCTATGCCGTTCCTATCCTGTGCTGCGTCGCGGTGGCCCTGGCGGCCGGTGTGGTGCATGCCGAGACGGTGTTCGTCGAGGCCGAGGAATTTGCTCCGTCGTCGCCGGGATGGCAGGCGGCGACCAACGACCAGACCCGAAACGCCTCCCGCGTCCGAACCCTGTGGGGCGCGCGGGGGCCGGCGGATGCCGTAGCCACCAAAACCATCGCGTTGCGTGAGGCGGGGCTGTACCGCGTCTGGGTGCGTTATCTGAACGTGGCGGACCAGCGCGGGCCGTTCCGCGTCAGCGTGTCCGCGGGAACGCGGGACGTGGTGTCGAACGTCTTCGATCTTGAAGCGGATCCCCAGGTCCAGAATTGGGAATACTCCTGGCAATTCCTGGAGACCGAGCTCCCCGCGGGGGCGGTCACGCTGACGCTGGCCAAGCACGAGCCGGCGGCCGCGTCGCCGTATGTGCGCCACGTGGACTGCCTCCTGCTCACGACGGATGCCGGGCTCGTGCCGGATCACGTCCCCTATGGCCCGCAGACGCTGATGCGCATCCGGCTCGGAGCGGGCTACGACCGGCCGGTCTATGTGCATCTGTTTGTTGACCATTATCGCGCGCCGTGGTATGCGCATTTCGCCCTGGGACTGGATGGTCTGCGCGAGGGGATATCGGTGCCCGCGGAACAGATGCTGGCGCCGGGCGGGACAACACCCTGGTGCAACCTTTCCCACACCGTATATCAGGACAGCGGCGCGGCGCTGAACCTGTCGGTCCGGCACGCGTACCACGAAATGGCGCCGTCGTTTCGCGCCACGGTGGAATTCGCGCACGCGGACTCGGCGGACGACGACAGCGTGGAGCTTGTGAAGACGTTTGATGTGGACGCCACGCCCAGCGGCGTGGTGATCATCGTACCGCCGGACCTCGCCACGCCGGAACACGTCGCGCTGCTGAAACGCGACCGCGATTTCGCCGAAGAAACCGGGCAATTCGCCGACGCGTTCGCGTGGCCGGAATATGGGAAGCCGCCGGAGACGTTCCCCGTTCTCGTTACGGCGAACATCGGCGGATACGGTCTGGCCGTGGATGCCGCGGTGACCGCGCGCGAACAGAAGACGCTCGATTATTTCGGGTTTAACGGCTCCGGGGAGCGCGTTCTTCACGGATTGTGGTTTATGAAGGAGGGTTCGTATTGCCGCCCGGATCTGGACACCATGCGGCAGCGCGCCATCGAAAACGCGGGGCGGTTTCGCGAATCAGGCAGGAATCTCGAGCGGGTGGTTGCCTGCATGCTGATGGACGAACCGACCGGGCAACCCGCGGCCTTCTGCGCGAACGATGAGGCGTACCGCGTCACGTTTCGCGAATGGCTCCAGGGAGAGGGATACACCCCGGAACAGCTCCTGGTCGAGACCTGGGAACAGGTCCGCCCGGTGGTGGAAACCGAGCGCGTCGCGTACCCGGCCCTGCACTATTTCACGCAACGGTTTCGCACGCGCGCGCTGGGCAGCTTTATGGCCACCCAGCGCCGCATTATCGAAGAAACCTACGGCCGAAGCTTCCCCACCGTGGTCAATTTCAGCGACGGCGCGATCTACTACGCCAATTTCTGTGGACAGGGCGTTGACTATTTCGAGTTGCTCGATTCCAGCCAGCAGAACGCAATCTGGGGGGAGGACTGGTCCAATATCGCGTCAACGTACCAGTGCGCCGCGTTCAATGTCGCGCTGATGCAGGCAGCGGCCCGGAAACGGGGCCAGCAGGTCGGCCACTACCTGATCGCCCATGCGGGGCGTACGGCGTGGGACACCAAAACCAAAGCCGCGGGCGAGACAGCGCGCGGCGTCCGCATCTGGAAGAATTTCAGCTACGGGCCGGCCTGGGGCACTCATGAGGGCGGTCCGCCGTGGCGCACGCATGTCTGGTATGCCAGGCCCGGGGTGTGGACGGCCAACGCGGAAATCACCCGCGAGATCGGCGCCGTCGAAGACTGGCTGGCGACGGCGGAAGCCGCCCCCGCCGAGGTGGCGCTCCTCTACAGCTCATCCTCGGATATCTGGACGATGTGGGACAACCTTGCGTACGGTTTTGACCGCATGCATACCTGGCTGGCCCTGGCCCACGCGCAGATTCCCGTAGACATCCTCTCCGAACGCGATGTCACGGACGGCGAACTCGCGAGGTACAAGGTGTGCTATTTGTCCGGACCCAACCTGACCCGCGCCGCCGCCGCCCGGCTGCGTGCCTGGGTCGAAGCGGGAGGCACGCTCTGGATCACGGCCGGCGCGGCGTCCAGAGACGAATTCAACAGTTTCAACCGTCCCCTCGACGAACTCAGCTCCCTGTTGCCGGCTCATCGGGAAGCTGCCGCGACGCTCGAATCGTTTCAGTATTCGGGGCGCCTGCTGGACCGCCTGACCGCGAAAGACACCGTAGCGTGGGGCGGCGAATTGCTGGAGGTGCTGTCGGTCAAAGAGTCGCTTACGCCGCGAGACAACAGCGAAGTACTGGCCCGTTTCAGCGACGGCGCGCCGGCCGTGGTGCGTGGGCGCGCCGGCAGCGGCCAGGTGATCCAGGCCGGTTTCCTGCCGGCATTGTGTTACATCAAAGCGGCGCTCAGCGCTCGCCGTGCCGCCGAAAAGGGCCAGGCCGACACGGCCGCCGCCGCGCAGGCCCGTCCGCCCGAGGACGGCCAGCCCGAAGCCACCGCGGCGTCGCTGGCGGTTTCCGCGGCGCCCGGCACTGTCGCGGCCGCATCCGCCGTTGAGCGGGAACTGCTTGAGCGCTCGTACAACCCGTGGGACTTTCCCGCGGCCGTGCGCGAGCTGCTCCTGACGCCCGTCCGGGAGGCCGATGTCCGCCCGCCGCTCACGTGCGACACGCCGCTGGTCGATGCCGTCGGGTTGCCGTGCGAACACGGTCTTCTCGTCGTGCTGGCGAACCACACACTGCATCCACTCGAACACCTGACCCTGGAATTCCGGACGGACCAGACCGTCGCATACGTGGAATCCGTTCGCCATGGCCGGCTCCCGTTTGACTCTCCCCGGCCCGGCACGATTCGCTGGGTGATGCCTCTCGAAGCCAGCGACTACGTCAAAGTGAAGACCGGGTAAGCCGCGCTGAAACCGGCTGCGCTGAGGGTATGTCGCCGTTCTTCTCCGGGGGGGCAATTCTCGTGGCGGATCTCGTTCGAAAGAAGATTGCCGGGCGCCGGCCCGGCATGCTGGTTTCTTGCAGTGCAGGCGTCTCGCCTGCATTTTTGTCTTCTGGTGGACAGGGTGGACAGGGTGGACAGGGTGGACAGGGTGGACGGCGCTGCCCGCGCGACGTTGTTGTCGCCAACGCCGCGGATGTTTCCTGTGTCGCCGAGAGCGTCTGCATTTCCTGACCGACACCGCAGATGTCGAATGTGAGCCGCCAGGAGGTTAGCCCGGAGATCAACGCCGCGCCCAGCTCCAGTCCCGCAGGGACAAAAGCAAACGGGATGAACGCCGCGTACGAATTGAGTCCCGTCAGGGACGAAAGCAAACGGGATGAACGCCGCGTACGAATTGAGTCCCGTCAGGGACGAAAGAGTCCCGGGTTTTAACCCGGGGTTCACGCAATCCCAACGGAGCCAAGTCCCGCAGGGACGGCAGATAATAGCCCACCACTTCAGTGGTGGGAACCCCGTATTCCTCAAACCACGAGTCCCGTAGGGACGGCAGGGCCACGCGGGTACGCGTGGCCGGGGGTGGATTTCAACCCCGCAATTCTATCCGGTTCGACCGGGGACACGTAGTCGCGCCAGGACGGCATGCTTCTTCCCGAAAACGCTGGCGAGGTCTCTGTCTCCCACGAGCGCGCCTCAGCGGCAACGCCGCCGGGCGAATCGGAGCCCCGGTTCTGTTGCTTCCGGGGGGCGGGCACGGTATCCTCCTGTCCACCGCGCAGGCGGCAGACGGGCCGGTTGATTGGAACTTATGGCATGTGAGGAATGAACGAATGCGCAAGGTGTTGACGATAGCCTTCGTGGGCATGTGCCTGAGCAGCGTGGCCCTGGCGGGCGATTCGCCCCAGTTTCGCGGGCCCAACCGTGATGGGCGTTTCGACGAGGAGGGGCTGCTGGAGACCTGGCCCGAAAGCGGCCCGCCGCTCCTGTGGGTGGCGAAGGGGCTCGGCAAGGGCTATTCTTCCCCGTCCGTGGCGGGCGGAACGATCTATGTGCCCGGCATGAGCGACGAGACCACCGCCGCCATCTTTATCCTCTCCACCGGAGGCGCCATCGAGCGCACGATTCCGGTGGGCGCCGAGACGGAAGACAAGCAGGCGCCGGGTCCCCGCTCAACGCCCACTATCGAAGGCGACAGTCTCTACATGATCTCCGGACTGGGCGAGGTGTACTGTCTCGACATCCCCTCCGGCACGAAGCGCTGGAGCGTGAATATTCTGGAGCGGTTCGGCGGTCCCAACATCATGTACACGCTCGCGGAATCCCTGCTGGTGGATGGCGAGCGCGTCATCTGTACCCCGGGCGGACCGGATGCCGGTCTGGCTGCGCTCAATAAGCAGACCGGCGAAACCCTCTGGACCACCAAAGGGTTCAGCGATCCCGCCTCCTACTGCTCGCCCATCATCTACACGCACAACGCGCGGCGGCTGCTCTTGACGGAAACGGCCAATTTCCTCGTTGGCGTCGATGCGGACAGCGGACAATTCCTCTGGCAAGTCGAACACCCCACCCGCGATGGCATCCACGCGGTGACTCCGCTCTACCAGGACGGGCTCGTGTATTACACCGGCGGCTACCAGGCCGGCGGCGGAACCGTGCGGCTCTCGGACGACGGCACGCAGGTTGAACCCGCCTGGAAAGACGAGACGCTCGATTGCCAGCACCACGGCGTCGTGCTCGACAGGGGCTATCTCTACGGGACAAGCCACATGCTCGGCAACGAGCTGGTCTGCACCGAAATGGCCACCGGAAAGGTCATGTGGAAAACGGGCGAGGTACGCCAGGGCGTCGTCATCTATGCCGACGGCATGCTGTACATCTACGAAGGTCCGAAGCGTGGCATTGTGCACCTCGTGAAAGCCACCCCCGAAGGATTCCAGCGGGCGGGGCTGTTTACCGTCACCGAAGGCGACGGCAACCATTGGGCCCATCCCGCCATTGCCAACGGCGTCCTGTACATCCGGCACGGCGATGTGCTCCTGGCCTACAACCTGCGCCCCGCATCCTGATCGCGCCGGGGCGCCCGCAACGCGTATCGCGGTGGGGCGATTTCGAGACGACCACGCCGTTCCTGTTGACATTCCCGGGGGATGGTGGCAGTCTCGGAGAAGCGTAAGTCTTGGGATGGGCCTGACTTGGCGCGTCTGGGCCGGGTGGGCTGGCGGGCCGGGACCGCGTCTGTGGGACGCTCCGCGGGCGCCGGGCCCATGCGTCCGTCATGCACACACAATCAGGCCAATGGCTTGGTACAATGGGCCGTTGGCTGGCATGTTCAAGGGTGGGTTGAGATGGAAAAGTCGCCGCGCGGCCGGAAACCGCCTCGTAAACAAGGGACGCACGGCGTCTATCGAAAACCCAACCCGAAGGTGCAGACCACGACGTTGTGGGATTTCCCGTCGCAGCAGTATGGCGCGGGGGGGCAGGGGGACAAGGACTACAAGGGCGCGACGCCGGCGTACGTGATCTGGAACCTGCTGCAGCGGTATACGAGCCCCGGCGATCTGGTGGTGGATCCCATGTGCGGCAGCGGCACGACCCTCGACGTGGCCGCGGAACTGGGCCGGCGCGCGCTGGGGTTTGATGTGGCGCCGTACCGCGAGGACATTCAGCCGGCGGATGCGCGGAAGCTGCCCGTGCGGAACGATCAGGTGGATTTCGTGTTCATTGATCCACCGTATTCCACGCACATCGAGTATTCCGACGATCCGCGGTGCATCGGCAAGCTGGATGCGGCGGGGCCGGAGTATTACGCCGCGATGGCGGTGGTGATCAAGGAGGCGGCCCGCATCCTCAAACCCAACCGCTACATGGCGCTGTATTGCTCGGATTCGTACCGGAAAGGCAAGCCGTTCTGTCCGATCGGGTTTGAGTTGTTCGGTCTGTTGCGCGAGCGGTTCGAGCCGGTGGACATCGTGGCCGTCACGCGCAGGAACCGTACGCTGATGCGGCGGCACTACCACACCGAGGCCGAGAAGGGCAACTACTTCCTCCGGGGCTTCAACTACCTGTTCATCATGCACAAACCGTGACCGGCCCGGAGTGTTTCCGGGGGAGGGGCGCATGCGGAAGGTGTTCCATCGAAGGCAGCAGAGATTCGGGATGATCACACGGGCCGGGTGGTGCGCGGCGTTGTTGTTTCTGGGGGTTGCCGCCGTGGTTCCGGCGCAGGTGACGCGCGACGAGCTGGACCGCCTGCTGGATTCGCGCGTTTACCACTGGCGCTGGCGGTTGGGCGAGACGCCCGGCGCGGAACGGGCCGAGTTTGACGATTCGGAGTGGCAGGCCGCGGGCCTGGGGTTCCAATGGTACCCGCACGATTCGACGGGATGGTTCCGCACGCGGATCACGGTGCCGGAACAGGTTAACGGCATTCCCACCCGGGGCGGGGCGGTACGCATGCAGGTGGGCGTGGACAACGCGGCCCGGGCATACGTCAACGGCGAATTCCGGCAGGAATTCGAACGGGCGAACGGCGACTTTGTGCTGACGGAGAACGCGCAACCCGGCGAGGTCATCACGGTCGCGCTGCAGGCGGTCAACCGGGCGGGATTTGGCCGGCTGTACGAGGCGCGTCTGCTCTGCGGCGCCGGGGAAGGCGCGGTGAATGCCCTGCGTGCGCTGGTGGGGGATTTGGATATCGCGCTGCAGGACGGCGCGTATGTGCCGCCGCCGGAAGCCGCGCATTGGCAGGCGCTGGTGCGGGAGGCGATGCAGGCGCTCGATATGACCGCCTATCGGGCCGGCCATACCGAGGCGTTTCTCGCTTCGGCGGACACGGCACGCACGATCCTGTTGTCCGATGAAGCGGACCTCGAGGCGCGTCTCGGCGATATCGAACAGCGGCTTGCCGCGCTGAAGGAGCGCATCGCCGAGGGGCGGTCCGCGGGCCGCGACATGGCGTATGTGGCCGCCGACGCGCGGGTCGTCGAGAGCTTCCTTCAGTATGTTCGGGACGACGCAGCCGCGGAACGCGTCGCTCACCAGCTCCGGGGGCTGAAAGCGGCGGCCTACATCGAACGCATCTGCGCGGAGGCGCTTCGGGAGGCGGAGCGCGGGGGAGCGGACGACGCGGCCGCGCTGTCCGTGCCGCGGTACGAGACCGGGCGGGCGGCGATCCAGGCGGGCGCGTTCTGGCAGGACGACCGGCCGGTCTATTTTACGGGCGTCGGGCATTTCGGGCAGGTCCGCAAGGACATCCCGATCCTGAACGATTACGGGCTGAACATCATCCAGATCGAGATGGGACCGCAGAACGGCCTGCCGGCTCCGGACCGGGTGGATGTGGACGCCATTCGGGCGAATGTCGTGCACTGCCTGGACTTGGCGGCGGCGCACAATGTGGCGGTGAACCTGCTTATCTCGCCGCACTATTTCCCGCAATGGGCGAGAGACGCGGACCCCGCCCACAGCCAGTGCGGCGAAGGGTTTCTCAAGTTCTGTATCGAGGCGCCCAACACGCGCCCCGTGATGGCGACGTGGCTGGACGCATTGATGCCGCTGATCGCCGGTCATCCCGCGCTGCACAGCATTTGCCTGTCCAACGAGCCCCAATACAGGGGCAAGTGCGCTTACGAGCGCGCGCTGTTTCAGGCCTGGCTGAAGGAAAAATGGCAGACGATCGAGCGGGCTAACGAGGTGTATGGCACCCAGTTTCGCGGGTTCGAGGAAGTGGATCTTCCGGCGGATGCGTCTTGCGGATACGGGCTGTTTTTCGACGGATGCCGTTTCAATCAGGAACGGTTCCTGGCGTTTCATGAGATGCTGCGCGACCGCATTCACCGTTACGACCCGGATCTGCCGGTGCACGCGAAAGTCATGTCGCATGCCTTCGAGGATCCCGGCCGGTTTGAAGTCGGCATCGATTACGAACGGTTCAACCAGCTGGATCGCATCGCCGGAAATGACTGTGTGTATGCCTTTGCCGGAGAACGGCCGGGAGCCTATGCCAGCGAATGGCTGACCATGGCGATGAACTACACCCTCCAGCACTGCGCGGCTCCGGACAATCCCATCTTCAACTCCGAGAACCATCTGATCGCCGATGGGGATGCGCGGTACATGCCCGAGGCGTACATCCGCACGGTCTACTGGCACGAGGCGCTCCACGGGCAGGGCGCCACGACCACGTGGGTGTGGGAACGTGCGCAAGACGGCGATTTTGCCGAGAACCTCCTCACGCGGGCCAACTGCGTCCGCGCGTTCGGCCGCGTGGCGCTCGACCTGACCCGGCTCGCGCCCGAGGTCCATGCGTTGAGCCGCGCAACGGCCGACATGGCCATCCTCTATGCCGACTCGTCCCTGCTGCCGTCGAGGGCGTATGTGGAGGAGGCCCGGGCCGCGTTCGAAGGGGCCTATTTCACCGGGGCCGTTTGCGATTTCGTCACGGAACGGCAGGTGGAAGCGGGCGCGCTGTCGCGGTACACGCTCGTGCTCGTCCCGCGGGCGGCGCATGCGCCCGAAGCGGTAGTCCAGGCGTTCCAGGCGTACATTGAGGGCGGCGGAGCGGTCGTGACCGTTGGTTCGTGCTTCACGCACGACGAGTACGGCCGGGTGCGGCGAGAGGGACTGGCCCAGTCAGGCCGAGGCCGTCTGGTGGTGTATCCCGACCCGCTCACCCCGCCCGCCTACCGCGACATCCTTGACCGCTTGCTCGACGATGTGGGGACGGAGCGGCCCGTACGGCTCCAGGGGGCCTATGAGGAACCGGTCTGGGGCGTGAACCTGCGCACGGTAGAGTATCGCGGGCAGCGGCTCGTGAGCCTGCTGAACCTGTCGCGCGAACCGAAGCGCGTGCGGCTGATCGCGGAAACGCCCGTTCGACGCGCCGCCGATGTGCTCAATCGCCGGGAAACCACGTTCCCGCTGACCCTGCTGCCGCTGGAGTCCGCGCTGCTTGTGCTGGAGCCGGAACTTGCCGCGGCCGCCGGTTCGTTTCCGTGAAGGAACCTCAAGGACGGGTACGGATGTCTACCAGCTCTGAAGAACCGAAACATCTCGATAGTCTTTGTTTCCGGCGTTTCGTCATGGCCGCATGGGTGGTGGCCATCGTGTGTGCATGCGCCTGTCCGGGCGCTAACGCCCTTGCCCTGCAAGACATCGAGAAGGCCTACGACACCAAACTGGAAGCGTTGGGCGAATATCGGATCCAGTATGTGCTCAGTGTCGAGTATACGGAGTCCGGCGCTGTTACTTCCGGTCATACCCGTATTGAACGCGTGCTTTCGGGTGAGGGGGGATACCGCATTGAACAGCTCATTCCCGGTGATGCGCTGGCTCCAGCTATTCTCCAACGGGTCCAAACCGACAACGGGCAGCAATGTCGTACTTTAGCCTTCACGAACAACGGAATTCCGGAATCCGGCATACTCCAGTCTGCAAGTGAGGCTGTTGCGTTCTATGATGCCCTTACCTATACACCACTGGGCCTTGCCGGCCTTCATGACAGCGCCCGACGTGACGACTTGGAGGGCTATCTGCCCTTTATGAGCGACGTCCGGGCGCTTGTGAAAGACCCCCGAGCGGTCTTGCTCGAGGACCCCATCCTGCTGGACGGGGAAGAGGTCCAGATCCTGGAATGGCCCGCAGGGGAGCCCCATCCGAGATTCCGGTTCTGGCTGTCGAAGACCAGGAACTTCGCGCTTCTCAAATGCGTGTGTTTTCTCGATGAGCAGGGCGAACACGTGCCGTGGATTGAAACAAGAAACACGGGTTTCGAGGAGGTAGCCCCCGGCCTTTTTCTTCCCCGCACATCGGAGTTTCACCGGCGGGAAATGCGTGGTTTGTCTGCGCAGGTGATGACTATGGAATCCGTTGCGTACGAACTCAAGGTCCGGACAAGTCCGGATGACTTCCGTGTCGCCTTTCCTGAGGGGATAGGGGTCGACAACAGGGCGCTTGGTTTGCGCTATACGCAGGGACAATACCTGAGTCTCAACAGTCTCATCTTCACACTCGAGGGCCTGTCCAACGATACGATCTCGTACGTTTCCGGGTTCTTCACCAATGCGCCGCAAACATCGACCCGGCGCACACCGGCAGTAACCGCGATGCTGGCGGGTATGGTTCTTTTCATCTTCCTGTTGTTCGTTCTCTTGATGGTCGTGAAGAGCAAGAGACGGGCGCGGTCAACGCCAGAAAACCACTGACCGATCAACGCAGCCTGGTTTTCCCCGGTTCCTAACCTTTTTGTGCCTTTCCGCATCCATTAGAATGAAACCCATCGGAGAAAAGGACATGACGGAGCGTGACGCAGAACAGGTTCGGCGGGCAAGGGCGGGGGATCGGGCCGCGTATGGGGCGCTGGTGGACGCGTACCAGGGTATGGTGTTTGCCACGGCGTTGAATATCACCGGAAACTACAGTGACGCCGAGGACGTGGTGCAGGATGCGTTTCTGCGGGCGTTCGAGCGGTTGGCCACGCTGGTGGAGCCGGCGAAGTTTCCTGCGTGGCTCAGGACGCTGACGGTTCGTTCGGCCTTGACGCTTCTCAGGAGGCGACGGCACGTTTCGGCCTCCATTCTGGACGAGCCGGTCGAGGAACAGGCCGCGGGGGAGGCGGAATCGCCCGCGGAGGCCTATGCGCGGGCCGAATTTGCGCGGCTCCTGTGGCGCGAGGTGGGCGAATTGCCGCCGAAGACGCGGGAGGCGGTTCTTCTTTTCTATATGGAAGGATATTCGGTCAGCCGGGCGGCGACGTATCTGGGCTGTTCGGAAGGCGCCCTGAAGGCGCGGCTCCATTTCGGCCGGGAGAAGCTGCGGGAAGCGTTGCTGGAGCAGGTCGAAGCCGAACTGCGCGGCCACCGGCCCACGGAGAAGACGCGCAATGCGGTGATCGCTGCGCTGCCGGCCTCCCTCGGCGGGTCGTCCACCGTGCTCGTGCCGGGGAAGGAATCGCTGCCCGTACTGCTGACGCTGACGCCCTTAACCGTGGGGCTGACGGCCTGCGTCGTGCTGTTCATGGCCGGTCTGGCGGCGCTGGCGTTGTGGCCAGAGGGTCCTTCACCCGGCACTGCGCCGGTGAACCCGCCGCCGGTGATCTCCGAGGCAACGGTCGAGCCGAACCCCGAGACCGGGCCGCCGGAAGCCGCACAGGATGTCCTGCAGACCCTGCAGGCGGCGGTGGGGGAGAATGTCCGTGCGGAAACGGGATGCAGTATTTCCGGGCGCGTGATGGACGCGGACACCGGGGACGGGGTGGCGGGGGTGGGGTTGAGCGCGCGCGGCGGCGAGACGCGCGTTTCCACGAGTACGGATGCCTCGGGCGTGTACCGGTTCGACGGATTGCCCGCGCAGCGGTACCGGGTGTTCTGCGGAAAGGCGAAAGGCTACTACGAACCCGAACATGGCGAACTTCAGGAAGTCGAACTCGGGGAAAACCAGCATTTCGAGGGTCTGGACTTCGCGCTGCAAGCGGGCGTATTCGCTTCCCTGTCAGGGACCGTTCTGCACCCGGACGGGGCCCCGGCGGCGGGGGTGAAGGTTACGGCCGTCAAGGACTGGTCCGCGCCCGGACGGTCTCAGTCGGCCGAGTGCATGACGGCGAATGACGGCACATACACGATAGAGGAGCTGCCGGTGGGCACGCCCCTGTATGTCAAGGCCGGCGCGCCGGGGTTTCACAGCAGGTCTGAAGGCCCACTGCTTCTGCCCGTTGAGGGCGCCAGGGGCGTCACGATTCATCTGTACCCCGCCGGGAGCATTTCAGGCGTCGTCGTGGACAAGTCGGGGAGGCCCATCTCGGACACCGGTATCGGGGTGAAAGCCGAGCGGTGGGAGCGCCTGGGGATAAACGCCGCCATCTACGAAGAGCGGACAACGACCCGGGAGGATGGCACGTTTGTCCTGGCGGAACTGCAGGCCGGGGGATATCTCTTGTGGGCTGAGACTGAGGGCACGATGGAAATCTGGTCGGGCGGCTTTACCGTGGAGCCCGATCCCGCGGATCTGGTGCAGGTGAATGAAGGCCAGCACGTGACCGGTGTGACGGTGGTGTTTGACTATGCCACGTACCAGCGGAACCGCGAGGCCAAAGCGCAGACTCCGCCGTCCGAATCCTCGGAGGAGGTTGACCGGATAGAACGTTCTATGTGGGGGGCCATCGAAGGCCAGGTGGTGCGCGCCGGCTCGGGCGAGCCGGTGACGGCATACCGGCTTTCCACGAACGCGGACGGGCGCTATGCGGAAGCCGTCAACAACCCCGAAGGGCGGTTCAGAAAGGAATCCGACCAGGCGCAAACCACCTTGCATGTGACCGCCGCCGGGTTTGCGCCCGCAAAAACGGTGGTCGAACGGCCCGAAGGTCCGGAGACCGCCGTTCAGGTCACGATACGCTTGGAAACGGCCTGCTCGGTAGAAGGAACAGTCGTTGACTGGGATGGCGATCCGGTTGCGGGGACGGTCATCTACCTGGATGGGTTTGGAAACCGGGACGCGTACGATAGCAATCGGGAAGACGCCCGCGCGAAGGCCGACGGGACATTTCGCCTCGAATCCCTGGCGCCGGGCGCGCATCGCCTGTATGCGGTACATCCCGACTTCGCGTTTGCCTGGGCGGAGGTCGACGTCAGACCCGGCCGGCCCGCAACGGTGACGATCCCGCTCGCCCGGGGCGGCAACATTGAAGGCGTGGTCACCCGCGATGGGGAGCCAGCCGGCGAAGTACTGGTGCGGGCGCTTGCGGATTCCCTTGCGAATTGCGCCCATCTCCAGGACGTGGCGAACGAGCTTGTGGCCAAGCAGATTACCCGTCTGTACGCTAGCACCGACCCGTCAGGCGCCTATGCGCTCACCAACCTGCCTCCGGGACGCTACCTGGTTGCCGCGGACAGCGAATTTGACGCGATGCAGGAAAGGGCAATGGGAAGTGAGTCGGGGGGGCTCGCCGAGGCTATCGTCGAGCCCGGCCTCGTCACGCGGGTTGACGTGGCGCTGCCCTCAAATGGAGGGTAATCCGGCAAAGGGCGGCGCCGGAAGCCATCTGCGGCGAGCCCAGGCCCCGGGAATCAACGGCTGCCCGGGTCGCCCGGATGGGCCGCGTGCCCGTCCGGGAGCGCCTCGCCGGGCTCTTTCGCGTCGGTCTGGCGTGCTTCCGTGGCGACGTGTTCGCAGAGGGCAATCCATGCCTGGTCGCTCATGGCATCGTAGGATCCGGACTCAATCGCCCGGTTGCAGAGGGCCTGTTCTTCGCGCAGGGAAGAGTCCCGTCCGCCCTTGGCTGGAGAAATTTTTTCTGGAGTGCTCACGGGGCATTATAGCACGAATTCGTGTTTGAACAGTCCGTGACGTCTCCGGGGGCGACGGGCGCGAGGTTTCCGCGGGGGGCGACCTCGTTTGCGGTTTTAGTTGACGAATGGCGGGGCGAACGCCACAATGCGGGGCAGCAGGCCCGGGCCCCCGTTGAGTGGGGCATCCGCCTGCGGGAGGAGTTGTACCGATGACACGTCTTGCGGAGACCAAGAATATGGCCATTTTCTGCGACTTTGAGAACGTCGCCCTGGGTGTCCGGGATGCGGAGTATGCCCAGTTTGATATTGAGAAAGTGCTTGAGCGGCTGCTGCTCAAGGGGAATATCGTGGTGAAGAAGGCCTATTGCGACTGGGCCCGCTACAAAGACCACAAAACCGCGATGCACGAAGCGTCGTTTGAGCTGATCGAAATCCCGCATGTACGGCAGTCCGGCAAGAACTCCGCGGATATTCGCATGGTGGTCGATGCGCTGGATCTGTGTTATACGAAAGCGCACGTGGATACGTTTGTGATTATCAGCGGGGATTCGGATTTTTCGCCGCTGGTCAGTAAACTCCGGGAGAATAACAAGACCGTCATCGGCGTGGGGGTCCGGAATTCGACATCGGACCTGCTGATTGCGAATTGCGATGAGTTCATCTCCTATGACGATCTGGTCTCGGCTCCCCGGCCGCGCTCCAGGGCGGGCAGCGGGCAGACGGGCCGCAAACCGCCGCGGGCCGCAAAAGGCAAAGCGGCTCCGCCCGTTGATGAGAAGAAACAGGAAGCGTGGCACCTGATTGTCAACACCTACGAGGCCCTGCTGGAAGAACGCGGCGAGGAAGAACGCATCTGGGGCTCCATGGTCAAGCAGGCCCTGAAACGCCGCAGTCCGGGATTCAGCGAGGCCCACTACGGGTTCCGGTCGTTTGGCCAGTTGCTCGAGGAGGCCGAGGCGCACGGCATCCTTGAGCTGGAACGCGACGAGAAATCGGGCGGTTTCATACTCAAGGCTTCCCATGAAGTAGGCCGCCGGAAACCCGGTTCCTGAGCGCGTGGGCCGAGGACGGCGCTGTAACGTGGCGGCTGGCGGGGGGAGCCGAGCGGCTCATGGTTTGCTGACCAGTTCTCCGGCCCATCCTTGCGCATAAAGACTGGGGTATTTTCCGCAGATGCAAGAAAACGACTAGCGGGCGTTCTTTTGCCAATAGTTTATCAGGGCTGATAAACATATAATCAAAATGAGCTCGAATGCCGCCGAATGCACGTCTCCATGCGTTCCCCTGCACAAGCTGAATCGCACATCCCGATGCATGAAACCAGAATATATTGAATCTTTCTTTTCCTGCTAAACCCTTTGATCATGGGCGCGTAGGGGTGTTTTTGTGACGGTGGGTCATCAAATCCAGCCCTGATTTCACCCGGTCCCCCGGAGTTGGCAAGGTACTTGCTCATAACCACCACGAATCACGTTGTAAATGGGCTGTGGTCAACGCACAGGGCAGGGTTTTCTACCAGGAGGTTTCGGAACCATGAGACAGTTTGCAGGCTTGGCGCACGCGATGGCGGTCGTGGTGCTGCTGTTTGGCGCGCACGTGGCGAGCGCCACGATGATCGATCTTACGACGGCGGGCGCCAGCGGGGAACTCAACGGCGCCATTTTCGAACAGATCAATCTTCAGTCGACCGGTACGGGCGTGATCGATTCCTTTGCGCAAATTGGCGCGGCCAACCAGACGGCAGTGCAGGGTTACAACACCACCGTGAACAATGTGTTCAACAATGGTGCTCCGGACAATTTCAACCATTCGATCACGATTGGCATGATCCCGGTGGTATCGCTCGAGAGCGTTGACTACTACCAGTTTCTGCTGGACATCAATGAGAACAACAATCGGGCGCTGGACCAGTATCTTTCGCTTGACGAAGTGCAGATCTTTGTTGGCGGTGCGGCGAACCCCAGCTCGACGTCGTTCGACGCCAACGGCATTCTGCAGGGCGTGGGCACGCTGGTATACGACATGGAGAATAACGCCGGCAACTGGGTGGCGCTTGATTTCTCGCTGAATTCGGGCAGTGGCGGCGGCGACATGTTCCTGTACGTGCCCGTAACGAATTTCGGCGGCGCGGCCAGTGACGCCATCGTGACGCTGTACTCGCATTTCGGCGCTCAGGGTCTGAATCCTGAGGAATATGGCGCGGGCAATTTCGGCAACTCCGATGGATTTGAGGAGTGGGCGGTGCTGCCGGTGGACGAGCCGGCGATCGTTCCTGAGCCGGCCACGCTGTCTCTGATCGGCCTGGGTCTGGCGGGGATTGCCGTGCGGCGCGTTGCGCGCAAGCGCTAAGCACCGGGCAACCCGGAAAGGCGTGATCCGGGGACGTGAAGCCGCGCATATCAGCAGGCGTTCACGTCCCCGGTTTTTTTTGCGTGCGGCTCAGGCGAGTTTCCAGTCACCGCGGTACTGGCGGGTCAGGAGCGCGTTGAGCGAGGGTTCCTTGGGGAAGGTCTCGGTCCTGGGATCCCACCGGAGGGTGGCGCCGAGCTGGCAGGCGATTTTCCCGAGGTGCCCGATCGAGGCGGAGCGGTGGCCGGCATTGACCGGCGCGCTCGGCTCCCGGCGCGACATGACGCAGTCGAGAAAGTCGCGCATGTGGTTGCCCTCCGGCCGGAACCGGAAATCACTGTCCTTGATGGTGAGTTTGAGGAGTTCGTCGCTGCTGGCCCGGAATTCGCCGCGGTCGACGTAGATCCAGGCGCCGTCCCGGGCGATGAACTGGGTGCCGAGCCGATCGCCCGCGGCCTGCTTGAATTCCTCCGGCATGTCGCTGGTGTTGGCGACGGTCATGGTGACGCCGCCGTTGTATTCGCATTCGAAGCGATACCGGGCGGGGGCGTCATAGAGGTTGTTGCGCTCGTTGAGCATGTCCCAGCGCACGCCCGTGATCACCCGGGGGCCGGTGTTGTCCCAGTCCATGGCCATGTGGGCGATGTCGGCGTGATGGCCGATCCAGTCCATCATCTGGCCGCCGCCGAAGGCCATCCACCAGCGCCAATCCCAGTCGTAGCGTTTGGGATGAAAGGGCGTCCAGGTGGCCGGGCCCACGTAAAACTCCCAGTCGAGAAAATCCGGGGCTTTGGGGAATTCGTCGGCCCAGAGGTGGTTGCCGTAGTCGGGCAGGCTGACGTTGATGTGTTTGATTTTGCCCAGGTATCCGTTGCGGACGATTTCGCAGGCGCGTTTGAAGCGCGCGTCGGAACGCTGCATGCTGCCGACCTGGAGCACGCGCTGGTTTTCGCGGACGGCCTTGACGACGGCCTGTCCTTCGCCGAGCGACCAGGTCAGGGGTTTCTCACAATAAATGTCCTTGCCATGCCGGGCGGCGTCGATGGAGGTGAGGGCGTGCCAGTGGTCGGGCGTGCCGATGATGACCGCGTCGATATCCTCGCGGGCGTTGAGTTCGCGGAAGTCGCGGCAGGTCCAGCAGTCCTGGTTGCCGTAGAACTCGTCGATCTGTTTCTTGGCCTCGGCGACGGTCTGGGCGTTGACGTCACACAGGGCGACGATCTGGGTGTCCGGCTGTTTAATGGCGTTTCCGGTGAGGCCGCGGGCCTGTCCGCCGGTGCCGATGACGCCCATGACGATGCGCTCGCTTGGAGCGGCCTTGCCTTCCTTGCCCAGGGCGGACGCCGGAATGATGTATGGCGCCGCGATGGCCGCGCCCGTGGCCGCGACGAACGCCCGCCGCGATACGGTTTTGTTCTCGTTCTGTGGCATAAGACGTATCCTCCGTTTCGGCCCGGCATCTCTGCCGGGCAGCGACCGCCCCCCCGGACGGAATCCGAAAACGCACCCCCCGAATGAACCCCACCATCGTAGAGGCGCCTCACGGCGGATTCAAGGGGAGTAGCGCAGGCGTCCTGGCGATCTTTAGTGACAAGAATACAGCCACAGAGGACTCCGAGTTTGAGAACCCCGGACAAGAACGGGGATTCGCTCCTGGCGCCGCCCCCGGCACGAGCAGGTGTCCCCACTCGAATGGGCTGTTTTCGGGGCAAGCGATGCAAACCAGCGCGTTTTGCGAACCGGTTCAGTTTTCGTTTTTGTCCGCCCCTGCGTTCCGGCAGGACTTAAAGAACCGCACAATATGTTCCGGGGCATACGAGGGCACTTCATGGCCCCGTTCGTGCAGATTTAACACGAAAGGCGCGCCCCCTTCCGCCGACTCGAACAGCGTGTAGCCCTCGGCCCACTCCTGTCCTTCTCCCGTGCTTCGATTCAGCCGCTTCATCCTTCGTATGGTCTTCATGGGCGCGCCGCTCTTGTACCCTTTTTCCATCTTGCCGAAGTGGAAGATGACTGGTTTGGGAACGGTCGCTGCCTCCAGGACGGCGCTGTCGTAATGTGCCACGGGGGCAAACGCGGCGAAAGTCCCGGGTCTGGCAGCAAGCAGCACCCACGTGAACCGTGCACCGTTCGAGAACCCGGCCGCATAGACCCGCTCCCGATCGATGTTACAGTCGGCAGCAAGCCGCTCGACCAGAAAGTCGACAAACTTCAAATCGCGGTCGCCGTCTTGACCGACGCGCCGCTGCCATCCGGGTCCCTCTTTCCCGGGTTCGATTCGGCCATCGTCCCGCTCCGGAATCACCAGTCCCTGCACGTAGACCACGAGTGCTTCAAGCCACAGCTCCTCGAATTTGAAGCCTTCACGTATACTCTCCGCGTTGCCGCCGTAACCGTGAAAGACCATGATCAAGGGAGGTTTCGAACCAAAGGAGGCCTTGGCCCCTTCACACAGCAACACCCTGCGCGTGTTGCCCTCGAATTCATAGGTCTTTTCCCATTCCGCAATGGCCTGAGATGCGGCCACAAGCAGAAGAAGCGCAAACGCGTGCACGGTGGTTCTGCTCAGCATGGTCTGGTTTCCCTTCTCAACTGTGCTTCACAACCGCTGTATACCGGCCCTTATTAGCGTCTACTTCTCCTCCCGCGCATAGACGCGGACGTAATCGATCTCGAAATCGCGGGGATAGACGGTCTCCGGATCGATCTCGCCGATCCAGCCGGAATACTGGAACAGCGCAATCAGGACGAACATCTTTTCCTGCGGCGTCGGGCCTTCGTACGTGCCAATCAGCTCGCCGTCCACATACCAGTCGACGCGCCCCTTCTGCCATTCCATGGCGTAGACGTGGAATCCGGCGGATGCGTCGATGGGGATTTCGGGCCGGTGATGGGCGGATTCGGTAAAGTGGACGTTGATGTCTACACTGCTGCGGTCGTCATGAATGTTGCGGCCCTGCAGTTCGATGATGTCGATCTCGACTACCCCGTCGCCCACGTTCTTACGTTCGCCTTCCGGGGTGTATTCCTGCTTGGTTGGGTCGTGCTGGTGCAGCCAGAACGCGTTGAGGAGGCCGCTTCCCCGAGTGCATTTGGCGCGGATTTCGAACCAGCCGTACTTCTGCGCGAATTTGTCGAGGATCTGATATTCGGCGGTGGTCGCTCCGAAGCGGTGGTCCGACGTCTGGATGCAACTGACGCACCGCGTGCTCTTGTCGGGACGGAACGGGAGGTTCTCATCGATACGCAGCTTCAGCACGCCGTCTTCGAGCACATAGTGCGCGTTATGGTCGGCCCAGCGGCTCTCGCGTCCGATCCGCTTAAAATACTCTTTGCGGCCGGAGCGGTACGCTGAATACCAGTACATGTCGTTCAGCTGCGGCCGGTCGAACTCGTCATGAAACGTCAAGACCCAGCCCGGCTTTTCCAGCGGGGGCGCGGGAGTGCCGGCGGCGACGGAACCGCCCAGCCCGAGTAGCCAGCACAGGCACGTTGCCCACACGCACGGCTTTTGCATCTTCCCCCTCCTTTTCCGGCACGGATGCACGTATCATCGCAGTGCGATGCGTGCGGAAAGTCCGCCGCACCTTGCCGGTGTGCTATTAACGGAGCGCTTTCGCGAATGTACCAGAGGTTCCCGGGGGGATCAAGCGATCGGATTCCCCCTGTGGCGCAGACTGGCCGTCCGAACCGCACGGCCGCGCGCGTTCTGGCGCGTGACCACATTGACGCGTGCAGGGCCGTTCGTTGACGCGCGGGAGGCTCCGGGTTGAAAATGGGTGTGGCGTGCATCATGCTGGTGGCGGGCGTTATGGAGAGTAGTCAGCGGAGGAAATAGACATGTTTAGAGGGTATTGGCCGGTGGCGGGGTGTTTGGCGGTCCTGCTCGGGCTGGCTGGGGGATGTGCGACGACGGGCGCCGGCGGCGGAGACGCACGGGACCTGCATCTGGTACGGACGACCTATGGGACGGTGCCGGACCAGGGCACGGCGTACCTGTACACCTTGACGAACGCGAACGGCATGGAGGTGCGGATCACCAATTACGGCGGGATTGTGACGTCGCTGCTGGCGCCGGACGCGACGGGGGCGTTTGCGGACGTTAGCCTGGGGTATCCCGGCCTGGAAGGCTATTTCGACAACAACCCGAATTTCGGGTGCCTGGTGGGGCGGTTCGGCAACCGGATCGCGAAAGGGCGCTTCATGCTGGACGGCCAGGACTACACGCTGGCCGTAAACAACGGACCGAACCATCTTCACGGCGGGATCCTGGGGTTCAGCAAGAAGCTGTGGGATGCGAAGCCCGTCCGCCGCGAGGATGCAGTGGGGCTGAAGCTGACGTACGTGAGCGCGGACGGCGAAGAAGGGTATCCGGGCACTCTCCAGACGACAGTGCATTACTGGCTGACCAATGCGAACGAGCTGGAGATCGTCTATGAAGCCGTGACCGACAAGGCGACACCGGTCAACCTGACTTTTCACGGGTACTTCAACCTCGACGGCGAGGGCGATATCCTGGATCACGAGATGATGATCAACGCCACGCGGTATACGCCCGTGGACGATACGCTGATTCCCACGGGGGAACTGGCGCCCGTGGCCAATACGCCGCTGGATTTCACGACGCCCGTGGCCATCGGCGCGCGCATCGATGCCGACCATGAACAGATCCGGCGCGGGGGAGGCTATGACCACAACTACGTCTTAAATGGCCAGGACGGTTCGCTGGCCCTGGCGGCGCGGGTGTATGCGCCCGAGTCCGGCCGCGTCATGGAAGTCTACACGACGCAGCCTGGCATTCAGTTTTATTCGGGCAATTTCCTTGACGGAACCATCACGGGGAAAGCGGGGAAGGCGTACCAGAAGCGGTATGGGTTCTGTCTCGAGACGCAGCACTATCCCGATTCGCCGAACCAGCCGGCTTTCCCATCGTGCATCCTGCGGCCGGGGGAGAAGTACTTCCAGAAGACGGTCTACCGTTTTACCACGCGCTGAGCGCGTTCGGAGAGGGTGCGGCGCGCACGTGATGCCAAAACGCGGCGGGGATCTCCCGGGGAGCCCCCGCCGCGCGCGAACGTCAATCCTCGGGCGGCAGTTCGACGAGCCAGATGTTGCGGAACCAGACCGGGTTTCCGTGATCCTGCAACGACAACGAGTCCGGCTCCGACGTGGCGGTGACCTGGGACCCCGTGGTTTTGTCGGGGATGGGCAGATTCTCGTGGATGAGCACGCCGTTGTGGTAGACGGTGATGCGGGCGTCTTCGGTCTTGTTCCAGTCGCTGTCAAAGCGCGCGGCGCGGAATTCGATGTCGAAGGTCTGCCATTGGAGCGGGGGCGCGCACATGTTTACGCGAGGGATAGCGAGTTTGTAGATCCCGCCGCAGTCGTTGTTCTCCCCCGAAAGGCCGTAACTTTCGAGGATCTGGACCTCGTAGCGGTTCTGAAGAAACACGCCGCTGTTGCCGCGGTTCTGGCCGGTCTGGTCGGGGAGCAGGGGGGTGCGGAACTCGACGTGGAGTTTCTGGTCGACGAATTTCTGTTTGGTCTGGATGCTTCCGCCCCGGACCTCCATGGCGCCGTTGCCCAGGATGAGCCATTGGGCGGGTCCCGGCTCGGTCTGTTCCGGCAGGGGGACGGGACGCCATTCGGCGGCGCCGCCCGTTTCCGGGGCGAAGGCTATGTCCATAAGGGCGTCGCCGGATTTTCCTACCGCGGTATAGGGGCCGGAGACTTCCCAGATCGCGATATTGCCGTCGAACGACTCGAGGGTGTAGGCGTCCTCTCCGGGTACGCCGACGAAGAACCCGGAGACGGGCGAAGCGTCGAGCCCGCGCAAGCGCGCGGTGAATGCCCAGTCCTTGTCATTCTGGACCACTTTGACCAGGAAGGTGTTCCAGCCCTCGCGGAGGTCGACGGGGATCTTGTAGTGGCACGGGGTGACTTTTCGTTGTTCGAGGGCGGAGTGGATTTCGTTGCCGTTGAACCAGACCTTGCCGCCATCTTCGATGCCGCAGGCGAACTGGGCCTTGCCGGGAGCGGGCGCATAAACCCAGGTGCGGAGATAGGCGGCGCAGTTTTCGCCGCCAACCGCTTTCTTGAGGTTGACGCCCCAGGGGTCGACGCTGCGCGCTTCCCAGAGGTCGAGGTTATCGCCGTCGAACAGCACGATGGCGTCTTTGGGCGGGCGGGCGCCGAGCGTGGGGGAAAGGCGCACCACGTGATGGAGTTCGATGTCGCCGGAGACCGCGCCTTCGACGCGACCGGTCATGCGCTTGCCTCGGAACGCGATGGTGATTTTGGCGTCTTTCATGTCGCCGCCGGCGCCGATGCCGGTGAAATCGACGCCGTTTTCGACCGCCTTGCCTTCGAGCACGGCCAGGGCCGGGTCCCGCGTATCGAATGCCGGGAGCAGGTTCATGCGGTAGGTTTTGTCGGCCAGAGGGATGACCTGTGCACTCAGGTTGGCGCTGCCCCATTTGCCTTCCCAATCGCCGATGCAGGGGTCGGGCTGCCGGGTCTGGGCAAAGTTGGCTTCCTTGTGGACGCCCTGAACCGTGGCGCAACCGCCCAGAACGGCGGCGGTCACCAGTGCGATCATCGAAAAATGGAGAGGTTTCATGACTCGGGTTTCTCCTTGTGCCGCGGTAATCGTTCGGCGAGGGCACACGTGCCGGAAGAGAGAGTAGAATTTCGAAGGGCGCGATTTCAAGGCGCCCTCGGGTCTGGTGAGCGGAAGACACAGCGGCAGGCGTCTGGCAGGCCTCTGGCGGACCCTGTGGACGGGGTGGACGTGCCTGCGAGAGGAGCTTCGCAGGCCTCGAACGATTCGGGATGGGCTGCCGGGAAGTGGACAGGCGTTGTCCTGAATGCCTACCATAGAGCTGAAGATAGCGCGTAAGGGGTGGACATGAGGAGGCGCCAAGTGAAAATGGGGTCGTTGCGTGCCTGGGGATGCGGGTGTGCCGTGCTGGTTCTGGGCGTCGCCCTGGCGGGATGGGCGGAACCGGCCGAACGCGTGCCCGCGGCCGGGGTATCTTTGATGGTGCGGCGTCCGGTTGCCGAGGAACTGGTAGAAAAGCTGGCGCGCATTCCTGTCGAGCAGGCCGAACCGCGGACCTGCGCCGTTGAATTCCCGGCGCAGCAGGCGCGTTTCATTCGCCTGGACATCCGCACGACGGGCGGGAACACCGAGCCCTGCCTGGACGAACTCGAGGTCTATGGTCCCGGCGGCCCGGACAATCTGGCCCTTGGGGCCCGGGGCGCGGTGGCCAGCGCCTCGTCCGTGCTCGCCGGATACGCCATTCATGCAGTGGCGCACCTGAACGACGGGCTGTATGGCAACGACCACAGCTGGATTTCGGCAACGTCCGGTACCGCCTGGGCGCAGATCGAGCTGCCCCAGGCGGGGGCGGTGAGCCGGGTGGTGCTGTCGCGGGACCGCGAAGGCCGGTTCCGCGACCGGCTGGTCACCGGGGCCGACGTGCGGGTGTCTCTGGACGGTACTGTCTGGCAGACCGCGGCCACGCTCGATCTGGCGGCGGACGCCCCGTTTCCCCGTCGGCACAATCCCATGAGCGTATACGACCTGATGCCCTACTTTCCGGCAGCCCGGTTAAGCGAGAAGAGCTGGCAGGGCATCGTGCGCTACGCGTTTCTTTGCGAGCGCGAGGCCTGGAGCCGGATTCCGGCCGATGATTATCTGTCGCCCCTGGTGACGGACCGGCCCGCGTATCCGGGCGGCGAGCCGTATTGGGGGCGGGTTGTGCGGCTGGCGCCTCTGGAGCGGGTTCTGGTGCAGTTTGCGGAGATGATCGAACGTCTGGAGGCGCAGGGGCTGGACCTCGCCGCGGAACAGGAGCAACTGGCGCGGTTCCGGGCGAGCGCGGCGAGTGATCCCGGCGCCGCGGACGACGAAGCGCTGTATCTTGCGGCGCGAGCGGCAAAGCGGCAACTGTTCTTTCGGGATCCCGCGCTGGCGCCGCTGGAGAGAATCCTCTTCGCCAAACGGCATCCGTTTCTGGAGTCACACAATTACAGCGAGCATCTGGACGGAACGCTTGAACCGGGCGGCGGGCTCTTTGTGCTGCACATCCCCCGGGACACGCAGGGGCGGCTCGAGCCCGGCCGTGCCGAGATCGAGCAGCTGTTCGACGGCAGTGCGGGGATCGTTCGCGATCCGGTGTCGGATTACGACGCCCGGACGGTCTTTTTTGCTTACCGGCCGGAGGTTCCGGAGGTCGAAGGGTGGCACTCGTACTGGCATCTCTACGCGCTGACGCTCGGGGATGGGCGCTGGCAGCGGCTCACCGAGGGCCCCTTTCATGATTTCGACCCGGCGGTGTTGCCCGATGGCGGGCTGGCCTTCAATACGACGCGCTGCGCGGTCCGCTTTCTGTGCTGGCGGCCCCAGGCGTACGTGCTGCACCGGATGGAACGCGACGGGTCGGGACTTCAGCGGCTTTCGTTCGCCAACCTGAGTGAATGGCGGCCGTCGGTGATGAGCGATGGCCACATCCTCTGGACGCGGTCCGAGTACCTTGATAAAGGGGCCGATTTCGGACACACGCTGTGGACGATCCGCCCCGACGGAACGCATCCCGCGCTGGTGTTCGGCAACAATACGCCGAATTGCTACAGTCAGGCGCAGGAGGTGCCGGGGACGGGCGAGCTCGTGTGCACGCTGATGTCGCATGGCGACCATCACGGCCCCATCGCGCTGATCGACCGGAGCAGAGGGCCGTTCGACACGGGGGCCATCACGAACATCACGCCGGATACGCGTCCCTCCTACCAGATGAACCGCTCGCATACCGAGACGTTCCGCGACCCGTACCCCGTGTCCCGCGACCATTTCCTGGTGAGTCATAACCCCGACAGGCATCACAACTGGGCGCTTTATGTGATTGACCGGTATGGGAACCGGGAACTGCTCTATGTCGACCCGGAAATCAGCAGCAAGCGGCCCTCGCCCCTGTGTCCGCGGGTCCGGCCGCCGATGTTGGCGAGTTCAGTCGAGCCCGCGCTTGCGAAGGAGAATCTGGGCGTTTTCTCGGTGCAGGACGTGTACCACGGCCTGGGACCTGAGGTGGCGCGGGGCCGGGTCAAGTACCTTCGCGTGGCCGAGGAAGTGCCCGCGAGACTGGAGCATCTCGTCTGCGGCCAGTACCGCGACGATCATCCGCCGTTTGAGGATTTTTATGCCTCGCCGATTCACCGGGTGCGGGGTCCGGCCCAGACTTACTTGACGCGCACGGCCAATGCGCCGCTGTTGCCGCTGGCGACCAATGTCAACTGGCAACAGCATGTCGCGGAGAAGGGCGCGGGTCTGTACGAGGTGACCGAAGCGGCGGGGTGGCCGAGTTACGTGGCGAAGATGTCCCACGGCGTGGTGCCCGTGGCGCAGGACGGTTCGGCGAGCTTTGTGGCGCCCGCGTCGCGTCAGTTGTATTTTCAGTTGCTGGACGGAGAATTCAACGAGATTCAGCGGATGCGGAGCGTGATCCAGTTGCAGCCGGGCGAGCAGCGCAGTTGCATCGGGTGTCATGAAGACCGGCAGGCCGCGCCGCCGGGCGCCGGGTTGCGGGAGGCCCTGATCCGGCAGCCCGTCCGTCTCGAGCCGCCGCCGTGGGGCGCCGTGCCGTTTGCCTACGAAGATCTGGTGCAACCCGTGTGGGACCGCCACTGCACCGCTTGCCACAGCGGGACCGAGGGCAGCCCAACGCCCGATCTGCGGGGGGCGCTCGACCCGGAGCGGGTGCCCGCTTCGTACCGGGCGTTGATCGAGGGCGGCTGGGTGCATTACTTCGATTACACGTACGGCATGCGGCATTTCAAGGCCGAAGCGTTGTCGTTCGGGACGCTTCGAAGCCGGCTGTTTGGCGTTCTGGGCGATGCGGCGCATCAGGACATTTCTTTGAGCGAAAACGAGATGCGCGCCGTGAAGGCGTGGATCGATTTCAACTGCCCGTTGTGGCCGGACTACATCCAGCGGGAACAGCGCCCGGTCCAGCGGGACCGTGTAGCGCGGTCCGACTGACGTGCCGCGCGCGGGTACACACAGCCCAGGGGAGAACGGTGATGGCAGAGAGCATGGAAGAGCGTTACCAGGCGCGACTGGACCGGTATGTGACCGCCCTGCGCAACAAGCGGCCGGACCGGGTGCCGATTCGTCCGTTTGTGGCGGAGTTCGCGGCGAAGTACGCGGGTTACACGTGCCAGGAGGTGACGCACGATTCTCAGAAGGCGTTTGACGCGGTCTGCCGGTGCGCGGTGGACTTCGACTGGGACGCCATGGTCGGCAACATGGTGTATGTGTGGACCGGGCTGACCCAGGCCATCGGGCTGCGTTATTACGGCACGCCGGGCATTGACGTGCCGCCGGACACGGGATTCCAGTATCTCGAACCGCCCCAGGGCGAGGAGTTCATGCGGGCCGACGAGTACGACGCGTTGATCGCCGATCCGACGGGGTTTTTGTTCAACACCTGGCTGCCGCGCGTGTCGCGAGACATCGTGCCGCCGGGAGAACCGTCGACGTTCCGGAGCAACCTGGCCTTTCTCAAAGGCGGCATGGCCATGTGGAACTATTTCGGCGGGTTTGGCGCGCAGGCCCAGCGCATGCGCGCCGAATGCGGCATGCCCGGGGCGATTGGAGGCATTCTGAAGGCGCCGCTGGACATCCTGGGCGACAAGTTGCGCGGCTACGTGGGGCTCAGCATGGACCTGTTGAACCAGCCGGACAAGGTGAAGGCGGCGTGCGAGGCGCTCGCGCCGCATCTCCTGAGCACCGCCCTGGCGACCTCCGACCCGGCAAAGAACGTGCCCATCACCATCTGGATGCACCGCGGATGCGTGCCGTTCATCTCGATGGACCAGTTCAAGACGCTGTACTGGCCCACGCTGAAACCCATTATCGAGGCGATATGGGCCAGCGGCCACCAGGTGCTGTTCTATGCCGAGGGCGACTGGAACGCCCATCTCGAATCGTTCGCGGAGCTCCCTGAAGGCAGCATTGTCTACCATGTCGACAAGGCGGACATCTTCGAGGCGCACCGGGTTCTTGGAAACCGGTTCTGCATCACCGGAGGGATCCCGAATTTCCTGCTGACCTACGGCACCGTCGACGAGGTCAAGGACTGCTGCAAGAAAGTCATTGACGAAGTGGGGGCGGACGGCGGGTACATCCTGGACGCGAGCGCGATCATCCAGAACGACGCGAAGATCGAAAACGTTCGCGCCATGACCGCATTCACCCGGGAATACGGGGTGTACCGCGGGGGGGCTTCCGAACCCGCCGGGAACGCGGAATGGAAGAGATTTGCGGCTCCCGAGGCCTCACCGCGTGTGGGCCGTCCCGCGAAACGCGCGCCGGGCGTGTGCATACCCTGGGAGGAGAAAGCGGCCGAGCTTCCGGCCATCCAGGGCGACGCCGGTCTGGTGCGGCGGGTCTGGGAGGAAGTGGACGCGCTCGGGTTCACGTTTATCATGCATTGCCTGGTCTCGTTCTAGTGGCGTGAACAGGCGGCCTCGCGCCTGCCGCACGCGGCATGGCGGGGGTGGGGAGGCAATTAAATGCCCCAGGGCGGTGTTTTCACCGGATAGACGCCGCGCCACGCGGCGGTACCTAAACATGCGGGGCGCCACGTCGTATTCCGGGAGCGGGAAACTACCGTCATTCTGTCCTGTTTTGCGATACTGTCATTGATGAATACGGGAGGCCGGGTGGCTGGCGAAATGCCGTTATGACCTTACAGCGAAAGACGCTCATTATCATTGGCGTAACCCTGGTGGGCCTGCTGGCGGGGCTGTATCTGGGGGTGCGGTTTGTGCTGCTGCGGGGATTTGACGAGTACGAAATGGACCGGGCGCGCACCGAAACCGCCCTGATCCGGCGGTCCTATCTGGCGCGTCTGGACGAACTCGACGTGCATCTGCAGCAATTGTCGGCATGGGATGCCATGGCGGTCTATATGCAGCACCCCGATCCGGCATTCGAGGAATCCAACTTTGTCGACAATGCGTTCGAGTCGCTGGAACTGAACGCGGTGGTCATTCTCGACCTGGCGGGGAAGGTGGTGTTCGCGCGGGGGTACGACCTGCTCGAGCGGCGGGTTCAGCCCGTTTCCCCGGGCCTCATGGAGGCCATCGCGGCGATTCCGGAGCTGCGGGAGTACGACACGGCCCGGTCGGCGCGGTCTGGCCTGGTCGCCTTGCCGGAAGATCCCATGCTGGTGGCATCGCGCCCGGTTGTGTCGAGCGATTTCGACGGGCCGATCCAGGGGACGCTCATCCTGGGCCGGTACGCGGACGGGACGCTGGCCGCGCGGAGCGGTGACCTGCTGGAGCGCACTGTTACGGCGTTGCGGTGGGAGGATGCGCCCGGAGAGGTTCAGGCGGCATTGGCGGGCGCCGGGGGGCTCTACGTGCGTCCGGTGAGCGACATGCTGCTCGAGGCGTATGCGCGGGTCAATGATATTACCGGACGCCCGGTGCTGGCGCTGCGCACGGAACTGTCGCGGGAAGCGCACGCGGCCAAGCTGATCCTGGAGCAGACGCTGGTGGTGTCGCTGCTCGTAGCGGGCCTGGTTTTCGGTACGGTGGTCATGCTCCTGCTCCGGTACTCGGTGCTGTCCCGCGTGGCGTCGCTGGAGGATGAGGTTCGGGGCATTGCCGAATCGGGCGACGCGCGTCGGCGGGTGGCGCTGCGCGGGAACGACGAGCTGGCAGGGCTGGCGGGGTCGGTCAATGTCATGCTTGCGGCGTTGGAGGCGTCGCGGGAGGCGTTGCGCGACAGTGAGGAAACCTCACGGGCGCTGATGGACGCCACGCTGGATTCGGCGTTTCTGGCGACGCGCGACGGGACGCTGGTAGCCGTAAACGAGGCGGGCGCGCGACGGCTGGGCATGAACCGGGAGGAGATCACGGGGACGACGCTGCGCGATCTGTTTCCGCCGGCCCTGGCCGAGTCGCGCATGGCCAAGCTGGAGGAAGCGTTCAGGACCGGGCGGCCGGTGCGTTTCGAGGACCGCCGGGGGGACATCCACTTCGACGTGACGTACTATCCCGTTGCCAATGCGGAAGGGCAGATCGACCGGTTGGCCATTTTTGCCCACGACATCACGGACATGCGGAAGGCCGAGGAGGAACTGCGGGAGAGCCGGGCGCGTTACCGGGATCTGGTACAGAGCGTCAACAGCATCGTGCTGCGCTGGGACCTGAACGGCATCATCACGTTCATGAACGAATACGGGCAGCGCTTCTTCGGGTGGACGTGGCAGGAACTCGTTGGGCGGCCTGTCGTGGGTACGATCGTGCCGGAGACCGATAGTTCGGGCAACGATCTGCGCGGTCTCATCACGGATCTGTTGCAGGACCCGGAGAAGTACGTGGCCAACGAGAACGAAAACATCCGAAAAAACGGGGAGCGGGTGTGGATCTCGTGGAGCAACCGCCCGGTTTTCGACGACAACGGGGCCCTGATCGAGATCCTTTCGATTGGCAATGACATTACCCGCCGCCGGCATGTGGAGCAGTCGCTGGTGCACCGGGTGCAGATGGAGGAACTGGTGGCGTCGGTCTCGGCACGTTTCCTGAGCGCTAGGGCCGGCGATCTCCCGGACACGGTCCAGGAAGTATTGCGCGGCGTGGGCGAGTTTGTGGGAGCCGACCGCGCGTACCTGTATTTGACACGCGACGATGGCAAGACGCTGGATCTGGCGCACGAGTGGTGCGCGCCGGGCGTCACGTCTCCGGGCAGGCCCGAAACCGGGTTGTCGGCGGACCAATACGCGTGGTTCGCCGAGAAACTGCGGAGCGAGGGGGTCGTGTACATCCGCGACGCGTTCGAACTGCCCGATGACGCGGCGGCGGAGCGAGCCATCCTGGAGTCGTGGGGGGTGCGGAGCCTGCTGGACGTGCCCCTGCTGTGGCGGGGCCAGGTGATGGGCATGCTGGGGTTCAGCGGCACGTCGCAGAACGCGGACTGGGACGGCGACGACATCCGCCTGCTGAAACTGGTGGCGGGGGTTCTTGTTTCGGCGTTTCAGCGGGCCCGCGCGGAAGAGGCCGTACGCGTGCAGACGCGCCGGCTCGAGGCGCTCATCAATCTGCAGGAGATGGGGCAGGCCGGTCCGAGGGAGATGATGGGCTTCGTCTTGCAGAAGGCCGTGGAACTGACCCGCAGTGATTTCGGGCTGGTCAGCATGTTCAATGGGCGCACCGAGACGTTTGCGCCGGACAACTGGGCGCGCGGCCACGGGGCGGACGCCGGCCTGTCGTTCGAGGCCGTATCGGCGGCCGTCGCGGTTCCTGAAGTGTGGGAAACGCTCCGCGACGCGCGCAAACCCCTGCTCCTGGACCGCGCAACGCTGCCCGCCCGGGCGGCGGAGCTGATCACGCGCCTTCTTGCGGTGCCGATTCTCGACCATGAGCGGCTCGAGGCTATGGCGGTGGTTGTGAACAAGCCCTTTGAGTACGACGAGGCGGATGCCAACCAGCTCCAACTGCTGATGAGCGGCGCGTGGAACCAGATCAAGCGGAATGAGGCGGTCGTCTGGATTCAGCGCGAAGTCGACGAAATCGCCAACATTCAGCGGGCGCTGTTGCCGCGGTCGATGCCCACGGTCCGGGGGATGCGCGTCCGGGCGTTTTCGTCGACGTTTGACCGGGCCGGGGGCGATTATTACGACGTGCTCCCGGTGGGCGCGCCTCCGGGCGCCGACCTGAAGCAGCATCCGCGGTGGCTGATCCTGATCGCCGATGTCTCGGGGCATGGTCCGTCGTCGGCGGTTATTGTTGCGATCCTGTCGACGCTGTTGCGGATGCGGTCGGTCGAGGGGTCGTCGCCGGCCAGGATCCTGGAGTATCTGAACGGCCAGCTGATGACCCACACGGCGGGGCAGGTTTTCGTGACGGCGTTCCTGGCCATGATCGACCTGGACGCGCACACCCTGGTGTATTCCAATGCGGGGCACAATCCGCCCGTGATGCGGATGCCGGACGGCGCTGTGACCGAACTCGAACACTCGGGCGATATCCCGCTGGGAATCCTGGCGAACTGGACCTATACCGAGCGGACCCTCGGCATTGAGCGCGACACCGTCCTGTGGCTGTACACGGACGGGGTGGTTGAAACGCGGTCCGCCGAAGGCGAGGCGTTTGGCGAGCAGCGCCTGCACGACGCCATTCAGTCGCTGGAAGGCGAATCATCGAGGGCGGTGGCGGAACTGGTCGGGATGCTTCGCGCCTATGAAGCCGGACGGCGTCCCAGCGACGATCAGGTCATCATGTTGATCGAATTCACGTAGTCCCGGGCTGTCGGGGCCTGCTTCATCCTTGTTTGCGGCACTGGTGCTGTGGTTAGCGCGATGTCCCCGTGGCCGGTTCCGGTTGCGCGGGGGAGGTGCGTTGCGGCACCATGGGGCAAATCCAGAACGGCATGGAGATTTTACGATGCGAGGCATGCGACGGACGCTATGTATTGTTTTGGCGGTGCCCTGGATGGTTGCGGCGCGGGACGCGGCGGCGCAGGAGGCCCAGCCGCTCACCGCGGCATTGAACGGCGAGCAGGTGGACGTCTCGGTGAATGGCGTTCTTTTCACCAGCTACACGTTTTCCCCGGGGCAGAAGTATCCCTATTTCTGGCCGGTCATGGGCCCGGTTTCCGGCAAGACCGTCACGACGGAGACTTCCGAACCGTATCCGCACCACCACTCGCTGTTTTTCGGCTGCGACCGGGTGAACGGGGGCAATTACTGGCAGGAGGGGAACGAGCGCGGGCAGATTCTCTCGCAGGGACCGGCGATTGTTGAGGCGGCCGGCACGCGGGTCGTGATCACGGACGAGTGCCTGTGGAAACAGCCGGGCCAGGAACCGGTGATCCGCGACACGCGCACGATCACCCTATCGGCTCCGAACCCGGCCACGCGCCTGATCGATTTTGAAATCGTTCTTCATCCGCTTGTGTACGTCAAGATCGAAAAGACGAACCATTCGCTGTTCTCGGCGCGGATGGCGCCCGAACTGAGCGTGGCGTCGGGGGGCACGCTCATCAATGCGGAGGGGGCTACGGCTGAAAAAGGCACTTTTGGGACGGCGTCGCCGTGGTGCGACTACTTCGGCACGCGTGAGGGCGTGACCGAGGGCCTCGCGATCTTCCAGCACCCGCTCAACCCCTGGTACCCGGCGAAATGGTTCACGCGCGACTACGGGTTCTTCTCGCCGACGCCCATGTTCTGGCCCCAGGGGGATTTCACGGCGCTGCCGGCGCGCGAGCCCGTCACGCTGGCCTACCGGGTCGTCGTCCATGCCGGCGACGTGAAGGCGGCCGGCATCGCGGAACTCTTCGGAGCGTACCGGGCGGCCGCGCTCGTCCGGGACCGTTAGGCGCGGGGGGATGCTCAGGCGCGCCGCTTGTCCTCCATTGGGGTGGCGAATCCTTCGATGCGGTTGTCGGTGAAGGTGTTTTCGCCGCACTCTTCGCCGATTCGAATGCCGACGCGGCTCGCGGGACCGCGTGTCTCGATGACTTCGTTGTGCGCCAGGGTGTTTCCGGCAGTGATGCCCTGGAAATCGACCGCGGCGCCGTTATCGGGACCATTGTCGCGGATTCGGTTTTCTTCGAGGAGGTTGCCGGTCGGGGTGAATCCCTCGCCGCGTTCGGGGCGGAACAAGACGCCCGTTTCGCCGCTGCCTGCGATCTCGTTATTGCGGATGACGTTGTAGTGGTCGCGGTGGCCGATGGAGAGGCCCTGGCCGGTGTTGTCGAGTATCCGGTTGTTTTCGGCGAGGCCGTACTGCACGCCCCAGCAGAAGAAGAGGCCGATTTTGTTCCGTTCGATCCGGTTGTTTCGAATCAGGGGCCGTTGCGAGCCGGAGCCCGGGTGCATGCCGAGGTCGGCGTTGCCGTGGGTGTAGCAGTCCTCGACCACCACGTCGTGGCAAACCTGCCAGCTGATCCCGTCGCCGTTGTTGTTTCGGGCCTCGACGCCCCGGATGAGGATGCGGCTGCAATCCTGAAACCAGAGGTTGCCCGCGTAGTTGCCGTTCAGCGGCGCGTTCGCTTCGCGGTTGCCGTCGATGACCAGGAGTTCGATCGCCAGATTCGCCTTTTCCTCGGCGGTGACCAGCGGAAACAGGGTCGACACCGAGGGTGTCTTCATGGTCCAGATGTTCTTTCGAAGAGAGCGATCGAGTTTGAACCGGTTCCCGCTCCGGGCGACCAGGGTGCGTTTCAGCACTTCTTTGCCCCCGTCATGCGGGTTGTCGGCCTGGATGCATATCCCGTCGCCGACCTGAAACCCCGTGGCGTCGGCCAGCGTGATTTCCTGGTCGAACCAGTCGGAATCCGCCGCGATGGTGGTCTGCACGGAGGGTTCCTTGATGAGAACCGTCGAATCGCCCTCGCCGAGCAGGCGGACTCCCGAGGGGAGGTAGATGGCGTTTCTCAGGCGGTACGTGCCGGCCAGGATGTGCACGGTGCCGCCGCCCAGGCGCGCCAGGTAGTCCGCGGCGGCCTGGATCGGCTTCTCGGATTCGCCGGCGAGGTCGGCGCCGCGCGGTCCCACGGAGATGACCAGGCGCTGTTCCCAATCCGGCTCCACGGCCAGGTCTCCCGATGTCGCACGCGGGCATTTCACCTGCGGCATGTCCGCTGCGCCGGCCCATCGCACCCACCCCCATCCTGCGACGGCTCCTGAAGCCACCCGCAACACCTCGCGCCGGTTCATGTGCTTCCTGCTCGGTTTCATAGTCTGGCCTCCTTGGGACTGCCTACCTGCGATACTTCATAGTGCATGATATCGCGCCACGGCGCAACGCGTTTCAGCGGCACGCCCGTCTGTATCGTGCGTACCCGGCGATGCGGGCTTTTCGCGTGTGTCGCACGCCGTGGCGTGTTGGTCTATAATCGCACGCGGTTTAGGGTTTGCGGGAAATCCGCGTCTATGGGAAACAGGGGAATGTGAATCATGAGATACAGCGCACTTGGCAAGTCCGGCATCACGGCTTCGGTCATCGGCATGGGAACGTGGGTTACCGGGGGCGGCATGATCTGGGGTGAAGATCCCGATGACGCCGAATCCATCCGGGCGATACACGCCGCGCTTGATACCGGCATTACGTTGATCGACACCGCGGCCTCCTACGGGCGGGGCCGCAGCGAGGAAGTGGTCGGGAAGGCCATCCGCGACCGTCGCGAGAAGGTCGTGCTGGCGACCAAGTGCGGGCTTCTGGTGGACGACGATCGCGGGGCATTCTTTGCGGAATTCGACGGGCATACCATGTACCGCAGCCTGCGCCCGGAGACGATTCGGGAGGAGCTCGAGCTGAGCCTGCGCCGCCTGCAGACCGACTATATCGACCTGTATCAGACGCATTGGCCGGCGATCGAGCCGTTGAAGACGCCGATCGCCGACACCATGGCCTGCCTGATGGATTTGAAAGCCCAGGGGAAGATCCGGGCGATCGGGGTCTCGAACGTGAGCCTCGACGAGTTGAAGGAGAACGACGCCGCGGGCGAGCTTTCCAGCTGCCAGCTTCGTTACAGCATGCTGACCCGGCATGCCGAAGACGACATACTCCCGTATTGCCTGAAGCACAACATCGCGACGCTCACCTACATGTCGCTGGAACAGGGTCTCCTGACCGGGAAGATAGGCATGGACCGGGTGTTTTCGAAGGACGAGTTCCGGAGCGACCTGAGCTGGAACCCCTGGTTCGCGCTGGCGAACCGTCAACGCGTTCTGGACCTGCTGGCCGGCTGGCAAGAGCTGACGGCCACGTACCGGTGCACGCTGGCGCAACTGGTGCTCGCGTGGACGCTCGGCCAGCCCGGCGTGACCCATGTGCTGGCCGGGGCGCGGAAGACCAGCCAGATCGAGGAGAACGTGGCCGCGGCCGACCTGGACATTGCCGCGCAGGATTTGGATCGCATGCGGCGCGATATCGAGGCGCTCGGGACGCCGGCCTGACGGGAAGACGGTTCCGGTTTTCGGAGAAATCACGCAGAGAATGAGGAAATGGACCCAGACCATGCGCCTTGCCCGGTTCACCGTCCTGGCCCTGCTCGCCGGTATTGTTCCCTGCCTGGCCGTTCCCGCCGAGGGCTGCCGCCTGTGGCTGGACGCCCTGGACGTTGATGCCGACAACGCGCCCGATACGCTTGCCGGCAACACGCCGGTGGCCGTATGGGCCGACAAGTCGGGCCATGGCCACGACGCCGTGCAGGCCGAGGCGCCGCTTCAACCCGTCTACGAGGACGCGCGCGTTACGGGATACCCGGCGCTCCGGTTTGGCGGGACGCAATGCCTTGTCAGCGGATGCGCGGCCGAATGGTCCGCGACCGACTGGACCGTGTTTGCCGTAGCGACGCTGGACGCCAGCGCTCCCGATAATTATCGCGGGATCATCGGGAACCGGTTCGGGCCGGGCCATGCCGAGTGGTGGACCCTGGGCACGAAGGGCGACGGCTCGGCGTACCTCGAGCTTGCCGCGGGCGTGGGCGTGCATACGCCATTGCGCCTGGCCGATTCCAGCGCGCATCTGTACACGGTGGTCAAGCAGGGCCACAGTTTTCACCTGTTCCGCGACGGCGCGCTGGCGGGTTCGGCCGAACGGGGCGACGTCGGCGGGCTGGATAACGAGCTGCGCGTGGGACGCTGGTTCGGCGACGGGCAGGGCTGGATTGGCGGTATCGCCGAAGTGCGCCTCTACGACGGCGCCATGGGCGAGGATGCGCGGACGGCGATCGAGAACGAGCTCATCTCCAAATGGGAGATCGTTCCTCCGCCGGATACGTACCGCAGGCAGGCGACGTGGGCGGCCACCATGGCGGAGGCCCGCGACCGGCTCCTGGCCCTGGCGTCCGGACAGGGCCCCGCATCGCGGCGCGACTGGCGAGCCAGCGTATGGGAGCACGCGCGCGCGGATTTTCCGGAAGAATCCCGCGCGATGACCGGCGTTGTTCCCGGCCCCGGGCATCTGGAATGGTTCCTGCCGCGCGACTCGAATGAACTGGAACGCGCGCTCGTCGGCCAGGCGGGCGAAGCCATCCGGCGCCAGGTGGACGCCCTGGCGGCCGCCGGCGCCCCCGCCGGCGACCCGCGGTGGCTTGAATTGCTCCAGGAGGCGGCCGGGGTGCGCGACCGGTTCGCGCGGACGGCGGCCCGGCTCGAGCGCATCAACCTGATCGCGTTGCGGCGGGCCGTCGAGGACCTGCGGCGCACGTTTCCCGAAACGTATCCCGGCGGAACACACTACCTCGCGGAAATCGACCGGTTCGCCGCTGAAAAGGACGCGTTGCTGGCCGGACTTCAGGCATTCGATGGGGCGGCTCTCGAGAAGGCCGATGAGTTTCTGGCCATGCACCGCGAGGCGCTGCTCGCGAACCCCTTGCTGGATTTTGACCGGCTGCTCTTTGTCCGCCGGGGGCTCTCGAGCCCCTCGCTGGGCCTGGTACAGAACTGGCAGAGCAATTGCGCCCTGCCGGTGCGCGGTTTTGACGACGAGATCGCGCTCCTGAGCCTTTCCGCGCCGGACGGAGCGGCGTCAACGCTGTACCGCCCCGCGGAGCCTGTGTTCACGGGCGATGTCGATCTGCATTTCGATGCCGACCGGCTGCTTTTTTCGTCGATCGGCAGCCACAACCGCTGGCAGATCTTTGAGATTGGCATCGACGGTTCGGGGTTGCGGCAAGTCACCCCCGGCGACCAGCCCGATGTCGACAACTACGATGCGTGTTACCTGCCCGATGGCGACATCATCTTCTGCTCGAACGCCTATTTTGTGGCCGTTCCGTGCGTGAACGGGAGCACGCGGACGGCCGTGCTGTACCGGATGCGTGCCGACGGGTCGGGCATCCGCCAACTGTGTTTCGACCAGGAACACAACTGGTGCCCGACGGTGCTGAACAACGGCCGCGTCATGTATCTGCGGTGGGAATACACCGACACGCCGCACAGCCACGATCGCGTGTTGTTTCACATGAACCCGGACGGCACCGAACAGATGGAGTACTACGGGAGCAATTCGTATTGGCCCAACTCGCTGTTTTATGCGCAGCCCGTGCCGGACCATCCCACGCGATTCATGGGGATCGTGAGCGGGCACCACGGCGTGCCGCGCATGGGCGAACTGGTCCTGTTCGACCCCGCCCGCGGCCGCCGGGAGTCCGCGGGGGCGATTCAGCGCATCCCCGGCTACGGCATCCCCGTGCGCTCCGAAACCGATCCCAAATATGGCTCGACGCTGATTCAGGACAATCTGGTCGACGATTCCTGGCCCAAGTTTCTCCATCCTTTTCCGCTCAGCGACACGTATTGCCTCGTTGCATGCAAACCCACGCCGGAATCGTTGTGGGGCCTTTATCTGGCCGATGTGTTCGACAACCTGTTGTTGCTCCGGGAGGAGCCGGGGTATGCGCTGTTCGAGCCGGTGCCGGTCCGGAAACGCCCCGTGCCGCCCGTCGTCCCGTCGAAGGTGGACCTGAACCGCGGCGACGCGGTGGTCTATCTGGCCAATGTGTACGAGGGCGCGGGGCTGCAGGGCGTTCCCCGGGGAACCGTGAAGGCGCTACGTCTGTTCACGTACCACTTTCTGTATCCGGGCATGGGCGGGCCGCAGGCGGTCGTCGGGATGGAAGGGCCGTGGGATATCAAACGGATCATGGGCACGGTGCCCGTGGCGGACGACGGCTCGGCATACTTCCGCGTGCCGGCCAACACGCCGATCTCGGTGCAGCCGCTTGATGAGGAGGGCAAGGCGCTGCAGTTGATGCGGAGCTGGTTCACCGCGATGCCCGGCGAGGTCCTTTCCTGCGCGGGATGCCACGAGAGTCAGAGTTCCGCGCCCCCGGCCCGGCCCACGCAGGCCGTGCGGCGCTTGCCCGCGGAGATCGAGCCGTGGTACGGTCCTTCGCGCGGGTTCAATTTTCTGCGCGAGGTGCAGCCGGTGCTCGACCGGCACTGCGCCGGCTGCCATGACGGGTCCCGGCCCATCCCCAACCTCAAAGAGCGGGCCTATATCACCGATTACACGAGCGTGTTCCACCATGGCGGGCAGGATGCGGGCCATTTCTCGGTGTCCTATGCCGAACTGCACCGTTTTGTGCGGAGGCCCGGACTCGAAAGCGACTACCACCTGCTGACGCCTCTGGAATTCCACGCCGATACCACCGACCTGGTCCAGATGCTCCGGAAGGGCCATCACGGCGTGCACCTGGATGCCGAGGCGTGGGACCGGATCATCACGTGGATCGATCTCAACGCGCCCTTCCACGGGACGTGGCACGAGATCGCGGGCGAGGAACGCGTGGCGGGGCCCGCGCAACGCCGCCGGGAGCTGCTCCGGCTCTACGCGAATATGGATCAGAATTTCGAGGCCATTCCCCCTTTCCCTGAAGCTCTTGTCGAGCCCGTCCTGCCCGCGCAGGCGCCGGTGGCGCAGGCGCCGGCCCCGGTGTGCCCGGGCTGGCCCTTCGATGCCGCGGAGGCCCGGCGCCGCCAGGCGGACGCCGCGGGAACCCTGCGCCTGGCCGCGGAGACTTCCCAGACGCCCGTACGGCAGACCATCGACCTGGGCGAGGGCGTCAGCCTCGAGCTGGCGCTCGTCCCCGCGGGCTCGTTTGTCATGGGCGCCGCGGACGGCGAGCCGGATGAGGCGCCTCAGTCGGTTGTTGTTGTTGAGGAGCCATTCTGGATGGCGCGCACGGAGATCACCAACGCCCAGTTTGAAATCTATGACCCCACGCACGACAGCGGCGTCGAGAGCCGGTTTTCCATGCAGTTCGGCGTCCGGGGGTTCTATGTGAACGGGCCCGGGCAGCCCGTGGTGCGCGTCTCCTGGACCGAGGCGATGGCCTTCTGCGACTGGCTCAGCGCGACGACCGGGCGGCGGTTCACGCTTCCGTCCGAAGCGCAGTGGGAATATGCCTGCCGGGCGGGATCGGCGGAGGCCTTTTCATTCGGGCCCGTCGATGCCGATTACACCCGGCAGGCCAACTTGGCGGATCAGAAACTGCGCGAGTTCGTGTGCCATACCTACAAGAAAGAGCGCGAACCCTGGCTTAACGCGAGCAAGTACGACGACTGGATCCCCAAAGACCTGCGTTTCAATGACGGAGGGTTTTTGTCGGACGGCGTGGGATTGTACGAGCCCAACGCGTGGGGGTTGCATGACATGCACGGAAACGTCTGGGAATGGACGCGTTCAGCGTGCCGGCCGTATCCCTATGACGAACACGACGGCCGCAATGTGCCCGGAGCGGACGGCGAACGCGTGGTGCGCGGCGGCTCGTGGCGCGACCGGCCGACGCGGGCCCGGTCGGCCGTACGCCTGGCGTACCGCCCCTACCAGTGCGTGTACAATGTGGGTTTTCGAGTGGTGTGCGACGTGGAGGGACCGGTTCAGGCCGCGCGGCGCGCCCCGGAGTGAGCGCGCGGCGCCGGTGCGTCCCGTGGCGGGCCCGGCACAGAGGGGGGCTGCATGCGTCCTGTGAAGATGGTCTTCGTTGTCGGATGCGGGATTGCGCTGTTGTGGTCGTTGCAGGCGCATTCGGCGTTCGACGCCGGGTCTCCCGCGGAGCGGCTGCGCTCGTTTAACGGAGCGGCCCTGCGTCTCGCGATTGAGGACCTGATCCGCGAATTCGGCGAGCGGTATCCCGACGGTCCGGCGTACCTTCAGGCGCTTGACCGCTACGAAATGTGGGTGCGGGAGATGCGCGATGCGGCCAGCCTCAGCGAACGCGGGGGCTTGTGGGGCTGGCATCCCAACGATCCCGCCGTGCAGGCGCGCGTGGATGAGATACTCGCGTTCCAGCGGAATGCCCTTCTCGCCAATCCACTGCTGGATTTCCGGCGGCTCCTGCTTGTCAAACGCAGCGAGGGCAATCTTGGCCTTCCCATGAATTGGGAGAGCAATTCCAGCATTTCGCGTGACGGCATCGACAACGAGCTCTGCATCCTCTCGCTTGACCATCTCGACGCGGACCCCGTGCGGCTCTTTAAACCGGAAGGGGGGCGGTTCGTAGGCGATGTGGATCTGCACTTCGACGGCGAACGCATGCTGTTGTCGATGCCCGGCGAAGACCGGCGCTGGCAGGTGTTTGAACTGGGTGTGGACGGGACCGGGTTGCGGCAGCTCCCCTTGATCGACGAGCCGGATGTCGACAATTACGATGCGTGCTACCTTCCCGACGGGGCGCTCCTGTTCAGTTCGACGGCCTGTTTTGTTGGCGTCCCGTGCGTGACCGGGTCGTCGCATGTGTCCCATCTATTCCGGTACGAACCCGAGACCGGGGCCATCCGCCGGCTCACGTTCGAGCAGGACCACAACTGGTGCCCGGCCGTCCTCAACAACGGCCGGGTGCTGTATCTCCGCTGGGAGTATTCGGATCTCCCGCATTTTGTGTCGCGGATTCTCTTTCACATGAACCCCGACGGCACCAATCAGGCGGAGTATTACGGCAGTAATTCCTACTGGCCCAACGGGCTGTTTTTCGCCCGGCCGGCGCCCAATCATCCCACCCTGGTTGCCGCGATCGTCAGTGGCCACCACGACGTGCCGCGGATGGGCGAGCTGGTGCTCATCGATCCCGCCCGGGGCCGCGCACAGGCCGGCGGCGTGGTTCAACGCATCCCGGGACGGGGCCAACCGGTCGAGCCCGTCATCCGCGACGGGCTGGTGATGAACAGCTGGCCGAAGTTCCTGCATCCCTGGCCGCTGAGCGACAAATACCTCCTGGTTGCATCGAAACCTGCCCCGGAATCGAAGTGGGGCATCTATCTCGTCGACGTGTTCGACAACATGACGCTGCTTAAAGAGATTGACGGTTACGCGCTGCTGGAGCCGTTGCCGTTGCGGCCGGCGCCGCGCCCGCCCGTCATCGCGCCGCGCGTAAACCTGGCCGATCCCGAAGCGACGGTGTATCTCACCGACGTGCACGGGGGGCCCGGTCTGGACGGCGTCCCTCGCGGCACGGTCAAGCGGTTGCGACTCTTTACGTACCATTTTGCGTACCACAACATGGGCGGCCAGGTGAACCGCGTAGGTCTCGACGGCCCCTGGGATATCAAACGTGTGCTGGGAACCGTGCCGGTGGAATCCGACGGGAGCGCGCTGTTTCGGGTCCCCGCGAACACGCCGATCTCGATTCAGCCGCTGGATGCGGAAGGCAAGGCGCTTCAGTTGATGCGGAGCTGGTTGGTGGGGATGCCGGGAGAGGTGGTTTCGTGCGCGGGCTGCCACGAACCGCAGAACGTTACCCCACCCGCCCGCAACACGCTTGCCGCCCGGCGGCCCCCCAGTCCGATCACGCCGTGGTACGGACCCACGCGCGGTTTCGCGTTCACGCGGGAAGTCCAGCCCGTGCTTGACGCCTACTGCATTGGATGTCACGACGGCCGCGAGGACCGCCCGGACTTTCGCGATGCCCCGCCGGTGCATCCGCCCGCCGGCCAGGAAGCCTATTCCACGGGTTCGAAGTTCACGCCCGCGTATCTGGCGCTTCGGGCGTATGTCCGCACGAGCACGATCGAGAGCGACATGCACCTCCTCACGCCGTGCGATTTTCACGCCGATACCTCGCGCCTGGTGCGCCTGCTGTCGAACGGGCACCATGGCGTCGAGCTCTCTCCGGAAGCCTGGGACCGGCTGATCACGTGGATTGATCTTAATGCGCCCGCGCACGGCACGTGGCATGAAATCGTGGGCGAGGAGCTGGTCAATCACCAGCGCGACCGCCGCCGCGAACTCTTGAAACGGTATGCGGGCATTGACGAAGACCCCGAAGCGATCCGCGAGCTCCCCGTGCTGGCCGATGAACCCGCGGCCGCGCCGGTTCCGGCGGCAGCGACTCCGGAACCGGAGGCCGCGCCGTCGGGACTGCCCGAACCGCCCCTCGCGGATGCGGCGGCCCCGGGCGCCCTCCGCGCCATCGAGCTCGCGCCGGGCATTTCCCTCGACTTGGCGTTCGTTCCGTCCGGCGCCGTCTCCCCAGGCAGCGACGCGGGCCATTCGCCGGGACGTCCCGTGCACGGCGCCGCTATCCCGCGCGGTTTCTGGATGAGCCGCCACGAAATCACCAACGAGCAATTCGCGGTATTCGAGCCGACGCACGACAGCCGCCTGGAACACGGCGATTTTCTTCAGTTCAGCGTCGAGGAGCGCGGCTACCCCCTGAACGGCCCGCAACAGCCGGTGGTGCGCGTTTCGTGGGAGGAGGCCATGCGTTTCTGCGAATGGCTGGCCCGGCGCACGGGGGAGGCCGTCACGCTGCCGTCCGAGGCCGAATGGGAGCACGCCTGCCGCGCCGGCGCCCCGACGCCGATGTGGTATGGCGATGCCGGCGCCGATTTCGCCGCTTTCGCGAATCTTGCCGATGCCCGTTTCTCGCAGATCGACACGTTTGCCCCCTGGGACCTCCCTTCGGGTGCGCTATACCCCTACCGGCCGGCCATCCATGATGTGGACGACGGATTCCGCGTGTCCGCCCCGGCGGGCTCGTTCGAACCGAATCCGTGGGGCCTGTTTGATATGCACGGGAACGTGGCGGAATGGACCCGGAGCGCCTGGAGGGCGGGACCGGGTGTCGCCGCCGGGAACGGGCGGGACGCCTCCGATTCGCTCGAAAAGCGCGTCGTGCGCGGCGGGTCGTGGTATGACCGCCCCGCCGGGGCCACGGCGGCCAGCCGGTATGCCTATCACCCCTGGCAGAAGGTCTACGACACCGGTTTTCGCGTCATCGTCTGTCCGCCCTGACGCCGCGTGGGGCCGGCGCTCCGGGTGTGCCCGTCATAGCGGAGCTGCGGTGGTTTGACACGCTCCGGCGGCCTTGTTATCCTCCTCCCAGCAGTTGTTGTAATACGTTCCACAGGTGGCATTTTTCTGCAACCGGACAGCTTCCTGATGGCCATGGCGCATGAAACATCCCCGTGCCGGGTAGCGATCCGCGTTCGGGGCACGATTTACCGGAGGCGCGTCCGGAAATCCCGCAAGGACGTGGAACCCGGTGTTTCAGCCGGGCATTCCGGCGGCCCTGGGAACGCCATTCACGGCACGGTCTCCGGCTGGCCCGGTGCGGACGCAATGGGCTTCGTCATGCCCCGGCGGCGCGGACACGGAACGGGATAGAGGCCCGGGGGCTCCCTCGGGAAACACGTTGGATTAAAGGAGGATACGAACGATGGCAGGCGCGAAGTTTCACCATTTTGGCGTACCCACGACCCAACAGGCCGGGAAGGAAGAGTATCTCGAGGGCGCGAAGGTCTACATCACGAATGCGGATGAACATCCGTTCCACATTGAATTCCTGCGTTTTGACAAAGACAGCCCGATGCATCCGGACGTTCAGAACACGCCCCATGCGGCCTTTATGGTCGACAACCTTGACGAGGCCATCCAGGGCCGCACGGTCATTGTCGAGCCGTTCGACGCCAACCCGTCGCTGCGCGTAGCCTTCATCAAGGACGGGGACGCCGTGCTCGAACTGATGGAAGCCAGGTGACCCGTCCGGGAACCGGTACGGATACTGAACCAAGGGGGAGCAAGCCGTCATGGCAATGAAGAAGTTTATCAACGATCCCGATCACCTCGTCAACGAGCTGCTGGCGGGTTTTGTGCTGGCCAATGCGAACAAGGTGGCGCTGACAGGCAACAATCTGGTCGTGCGGGCGCAGCCGAAACCCGCAAACAAGGTGGCCGTGGTCACGCTGGGCGGGAGCGGGCACGAACCCGCGCTGAGCGGATTTGTGGGCGAGGGCATGCTCGATATCAGCGTTCCGGGCGAGATCTTCGCCGCGCCCGGGCCTCCGCGCGTGTTCGAGGCGCTCAAATTGGCCAACCGCGACGCGGGGGCGCTGCTGGTCGTCCTGAATCACGAAGGCGATGTGATGACCGCCGGTATCGCGATGGAAATGGCCGAGAAAGAAGGCCTCAACGTGAAACAGGTTCTGACCCATGAAGACATCTCGGCGCCGTCGCGGCAGGATCCCCGGGACCGGCGCGGGCTGGTGGGCTGTTTCCCGGTAATCAAGGTGGCCGGCGCCGCCGCGGAACAGGGCCGGCCGCTGGACGAGTGCCTCGCCATCGCCGAGCGCATGGAACGCAACATGGCCACGCTCGCGGTCGCCGTTAGTGGTGCGACGCATCCCTCGACGGGCAGCGTGATCGCGGAGGTGCCCGAGGCCGACATGATTGTCGGCATGGGCCAGCACGGGGAGGCCGGCGGGGGGCAACAGCCGCTCAAGAGCGCCGATGAAACGGCCGCAATCATGATCGACGCCCTGTGCGAGGACTTGGGGGCGAAGGCCGGCGACCGGCTGCTCGTGATGATCAACGGGGTCGGCTCGACAACGCTCATGGAACAGTATCTGGTGCTTAACGGTGTGAAAAAGGCCCTGGATGCGAAGGGCATCGGTTTGGCGCGCGCGATCGCGGGCGAGTTTCTTACGGTGCAGGAGATGGGCGGCTTCCAGATGTTTGCCGCGAAGATGGACGACGAGCTGCTGGCCCTGTGGGACGCCCCCTGCAACACGCCGGCGCTGGTTGTGAAATAGGCTCTGGGACGACAGAACGATGGTGACCTGCGAGCGATGGGTGGCGATGGTGCGCGCGGCGGCCGGGCAGGTGCGCGCCAGCCAGGAACTGCTTTCGAACCTGGATTCGCACGGCGGCGACGGCGATCACGGCACCACGATGGTCCGCGCCATGAACTGCATCGAGCAGGCCGTCGCGCAAGACCGGTCGTCGTCGATGCCGGACCTGTTGCGCGCCATCGGCTGGGCGGTCATGGGCGTTGACGGCGGCGCGACGGGCCCGCTTTTCGGGACGTTTTTCATGAGCATGTCGGATGCGGCGTCCGGAGACGCGGCGCTTGACGCGCGGGGGCTGGCGGCGGCGTTTGCGGCGGGTCTGGCGGGCGTACAGAAGCGTACCCGCGCCCGGGTGGGCGACAAGACGATGCTCGATGCCCTGGTGCCGGCGGTGGAGGCCGCCCAGGCGGCCGCGGACTGCGGGGGCTCGGTCGAAGACGTGCTGCGAAGCGCGTTCGAGGCCGCCCGCGCGGGCGCGGAAGGCACGAGTGCGTTGCAGGCGCGGTTTGGCCGCGCCAAAAACATTGGCGAAAAGAGCATTGGACAACCCGACGCCGGGGCAACCTCGGTTTCGCTCTTGTTCAAGGGGTTTTTGGAAGGAGTGACATCACATGCCTGATGCGGACAAGAAGACCGGCGACAAGGAGAAGGATTTCGGGATCGGCATTCCGCAGGAGACGCCCGGGTTTTTCCTCAAGGGCAGCGCCCATCTTGACTGGGGGATGAAACACCGGCTCGCGCGCATTTTCAATCCCAAGAGCGGGCGGACGGTCATGCTGGCGTTTGATCACGGCTACATCATGGGGCCGACGTCCGGCATTGAACGGATCGACCTCAGCATCCCCCCGCTGATTGACTACGTGGACTGCCTGATGTGCACGCGCGGGGCCTTGCGCACCTGCATCCCGCCCGAGACCAACAAGCCGGTGGTCATGCGGTGCAGCACCGGGGCCACGGTGCTCAAGGATCTCAGCGACGAGGTGATCGGGGTGACGGTCGAAGATGCCCTGCGCATGAACGCGGCCGCGGTGACCACGCAGGTCTGCATCGGCGCGACGCACGAACGCGAAACGCTCGAAAACCTGGCGTACCTGATCAACGAGGGCAACAACTACGGCGTTCCGACGCTCGGCGTCACCGCCGTGGGTAAGGAACTTGTGCGCGACGCCCGGTATCTGGGCCTTGCGTGCCGGGTGGTCGCGGAACTGGGCGCGCATTTCGTGAAGACGTATTACTGCGAACCCGATTTCGAGGAAGTCGTGGCGGGATGTCCCGTCCCGATCGTGATTGCGGGCGGCAAGAAGCTCCCGGAGAAAGAGGCCCTCGAAATGGCGTACAAAGCGATCAGCCAGGGCGCCATGGGCGTGGACATGGGCCGCAACATCTTCTGCGCGGATGACCCCGTCGCGATGGTGCAGGCGGTGCGCCAGGTGGTTCACGAGAACGACACGCCGGCGAAGGCGTTTGACCTGTACGAGACCCTGAAACACGAACACGCGAAGTGACCGCCCCTGTGAATGAGGCCGGACGCGCAGGACGCGGTGCGCGCACCGAAGCAGGAGGAACCGGGTGATGATTCACATGACCAGGCGACAAATGATAGGCGGCGTTGTAGCCGGCGCGGCAATGTCTGCCGTTGGCGGGCGCGCACGCGCAAGCGAGGTGAACATGCTGAATAACAAGGATTTCTACAAGGCGGATGGCGGTTTTGACGCCGCGGCGGCGAAGGAAGCCTATTACGACATGATGCGGCGGTTCAATTACCCCATCGTCGACCGGCTCAAGGGCGAGGAGTTCTGGGCGGTCGATTTTGGTCTGGGTAAGTTTACCGAAGTGGGTATGGCGGGCATTTTCTGGCTGAATGTCAAGGAGCACGACTTTTTCGGCCACGAGATCTATCTGTTGCCCGGCCAGATGATCCCCGAACACCGTCATCTGAAGACCGAGGAGGCGCGGCCGAAAATGGAAGGCTGGCACACCCGTCATGGCTTTGTCTGGACGTACGGCGAAGGCGAACCCAATCCGGGAGACGTCGAGCGCATTCCGCCCAGTCACCGCGATATCGCCAAGGCCCGGCGCGCCCTCAAACTGATGCCCGGCGAGGTGACCTGGCTGCCCGTGGCTGAACAGTGGCATTCCATGCTGGCGGGGCCCGAGGGCGCCATCGTGACCGAGTATGCGTCGTACCACGACAACGCCGCCCTTCGGTTCACGATTCCGAACGCGAAACTGTAGGCCGGAAGCATGCGCAGGAGACGGGCCGTGCACCCGCCCTGCTGGATGGACCTGGAAGGTTTGTGCGAGCGGGCGTAGAGGCGCCGGAAACGGCGGCCGCGCGCCCGCACAACAAGAGGACATCGAGAACCGTGAGCCCTTTCCAAACCAATGCCCTGCGGATGGGTGTGTTTCTGACGTGCCTGGCTTGTGCGGTTGCGGCCGCGGCTGCGGCCGGCGAAGGCGGCGGCTCCCTGTATGTGAAGCACGAGACCTGGTCCGCGACCATGACCGCCGCGCGGCAGGCGTTCCAGGCCGCCGGGAATGACCCGGCTCTCGAGATCGGGCCGTGGCATACGACCGGCGCGTTGAAGGCGGACGGCTTTGCCCACGCGCTGTTCCCCGAGCAGGGGGTCGATCTGCAGGCGAAAACCGCCGACGGCAAACCGCTCTGGACGCCGCAACCGGACTGGAAAGACGGCGGGGTCATCAATCTGCCCGGCGGCGACTCGCAGTCGACGTATCTGTTCCGCACCATCCAGGCGGCCGGCCCCGTCACATTGACGGCCAGTTTTGGAAGCGACGACGGTCTCGAGGTCTGGTTCAACGGCGAGAAGGCCGTTTCGACGGACGTGCCGCGGGTGGCCGCTCCCAATCAGGATCGGACGGCCCTCTCGTTGAAACCGGGGGAGAACCGCCTGCTCCTGAAGATTTACAACCGGAGCGGTGGGCATGCGTTCTTTTTTGCGCTCGCCGACCAGCGGCTCGATGCGATCTGGCGCCAGATGGCCGCCGATTTCCCGCGCCAGGCCCGGTGGTTTGAGCAGAGTGTCGGAGGCGACGGCGTGATGGCCTGGTTCCGTCTCACTTCGACCGCGGCCGAGGAGCGCATCGTCACGGACGCGTTGGACCGCCTGGACGGTCTGGCCGACGGGCTTAAGAACGAATTGGGCGCGCTGAAAGCGGAAGCGGCGTCCGCCCATGACTCGCGCTGGCTGACCCTGTTCGAGCGCGCGCGTCTTGCCTCCGACAACGTGGATCTCCTGAACAGAGTCAACCTGGCGGCGGTACGGCGCGCGGTCGACGACCTGCGGACGGCCTACCCCGGCCAGTACCCCAATGGCCCGGCGCTGGCCGAGCGCATTGCCGCGCTGGAGGCGACGGTCCAGCAGGCACGCCAGGCCCTGCTCGAAGCCCGGCCCGGCGCGGAGAACGCCCTCGGCGAGGCGGCCGTTCAGGCGGCCGCGTTGCAGCGCGAAGCCCTGCTGGCCAATCCGCTGCTCGATTTTGACCGGCTGCTTCTCATTAAACGCGCGGAAGGCAACCTGGGCCTGCCGCAGAACTGGCAGGGCAACTGCGCGGTAGCGCGCGCGGGCTACGACAACGAGATCTGCGTGATGAGCCCGGTGGCTCCCGACGGCGCCCTGAGCACGTTCTTCAAGCCCGAGGGTTCGCGGTTCGTGGGCGATGTGGATCTGCATTTCGACGGCAGCAAGATGCTGGTATCCATGCCCGGGTCTCATGACCGCTGGCAGATCTGGGAACTGGGCGCCGACGGTTCCGGGCTGCGCCAGGTGACGCCGGGCGCGTATCCGGATGTCGACAACTACGATGCGTGTTATCTGCCCGACGGCCGGATCGTGTTCGCGTCCACCCGGTGCTTCCAGGGGATTCCCTGCGTGGCGGGGTCGGATGCCGTGGCCAACCTGTGCATCATGCATCCCGACGGCACGGGCATCCGCATGCTCTGTTTTGATCAGGACCACAACTGGTGCCCGACCGTGCTCAACAACGGCCGGGTCCTGTTTTCCCGGTGGGAATACTCGGATACGCCCCACTACTTCTCGCGCCTGCTGTTCCACATGAATCCGGACGGCACCAATCAGATGGAGTATTACGGCAGCAACTCGTTCTGGCCAAACTCGATTTTCTATGCCCGGCCGATACCGGGCCACCCGACCAAGGTCGTTGCCATTGTTTCCGGCCATCACGGCGTGGCCCGCATGGGCGAGCTCACGGTATTCGACCCCGCCGTGGGACGGCGCGAGGCGGATGGCGCGGTGCAGCGCATCCCCGGCTACGGCGAGTCCGTCGATCCGGTCATTGCCGACCAGCTTGTTGCGGATTCCTGGCCGAAATTCCTGCACCCGTATCCCCTGAACGACAAGTATTTTCTCGTGTCGTGCAAACCGTCCCCCGAGGCCCTGTGGGGGATCTATCTCGCCGACATCTTTGACAACCTGGTGCTGCTCAAGGAGGAGCCCGGATTCGCGCTGCTGGAGCCGGTGCCCTTCCGGGCCACGCCGGCGCCGCCCGCGATCCCGGACAAGGTGCGCCTTAATTCGAAGGAGGCCACGGTCTATCTCGCGGACATCTACGAGGGGGACGGGCTGAAAGACATCCCGCGCGGGACCGTCAAGAAACTCCGGCTCTATGCCATGCACTATACCTACAATAAAATGGGCGGGCACATGCACATCGGGGTGGAAGGCCCCTGGGACGTGCACCGCATTCTCGGCACCGTGCCCGTGTTCGAAGACGGGTCGGCGGTGTTCACCGTGCCCGCGAATACCCCGATTGCGGTGCAGCCGCTCGACGAGCGGGGCCGCGCGCTGCAGGTCATGCGGAGCTGGTTCACGGCGATGCCGGGCGAGGTCCTGTCCTGCGTTGGCTGCCACGAACAACAGAACATGGGGCCGCCTGTAACGCGGAGCCTGGCCTCGCGCACGCCGCCGGTGGCGATTGAACCGTGGTATGGGCCCGCGCGCGGGTTCAGTTTCAAGCGCGACGTTCAACCGGCGCTGGACCAGTTCTGCGTGGGCTGTCATCAGGGACAGGAAGGGCGTCCCGATTTCGCCCGCAAAGACGAGAACGGGTGGAACAACTTCACGCCCGCGTATTTGGCGCTGCACCCCTACGTCCGGCGGCCCGGGCCCGAGAGCGACTACCATCTGGCGATGCCGATGGAATGGCACGCGGGCACGAGCGAGCTCGTTCAGATGCTCGAAAAAGGCCATTTCGGCGTAAAACCGGACGCGGAGGCGTGGGACCGGCTCTTCACGTGGATCGATCTCAACGTGCCCGATCACGGGACGTGGCATGAACAGCAGCCCATTCCTAACAATTTCGACAAGCGCCGGGACTACATGCTGGCCACGTACGCCAATCGCACGGACGATTTTGAGGCCATCCCCGAGGGTCTCGGCGCTCCGCGCGCGTTCGTCGCGCCCGAACCGGCGGCCGTGAAGCAGAGCGCCGCGGTGCGCGTCGAGGGCTGGCCGTTCTCGAGCGAAGCGGCGCTGGCCCTGCAGCGCGCCGCGGCAGGCGCCGTGACCGCGGCCGACGCGGCCGGCGAACCGCAGCGTAAGACCGTCGAGCTTGGCGACGGGGTGACGATGGACTTCGTGCTCATCCCCGCGGGGGACTATGTAATGGGTAGCGGGGCCGGGGCGCTGGACGAACAGCCTCCGTGCACAGTGACCATAGACCAGCCTTTCTGGATGGGCGTCACCGAGGTGTCGAACGCTCAGTTCGCGCGTTTCAACCCCGAGCATGATACGGGGACCATCGATCAGCACAACAAAGACCACACCCGGCCGGGATACGCCGCCAACCTGCCCGGCCAGCCCGCGGCGCGGGTCTCTTGGGATGAAGCGATGGCGTTCTGCGAGTGGCTGAGCGGCCATGCCGGCCTTGCCTGCACCCTGCCAACCGAGGCGCAATGGGAGTGGGCGTGCCGGGCCGGTTCGGATGCCCCGTTCTTCTATGGCGGGATGGATGCGGATTTCTCGGCGTTTGCCAATCTTGCCGACCAGTCGATCAAACTGCTGGCTGTTGCGGGAATCGATCCTCAACCCATTCCCAACCCCAGCGCGTACGAGGATTTTCTGCCGAAAGACGCCCGCTTCAACGACGGCGAGCGCATCGTGACCGGCGTGGGCCGGTATCAGCCCAATCCCTGGGGATTGATGGACATGCACGGCAACGTGGCGGAATGGACCCGCACCTCGTTCGCCGCGTATCCGTACTCGGAAGATGGCCGTAACGAGCCGGCGTCGCGCGCGGACAAAGTGGTCCGCGGCGGCTCCTGGCTGGATCGGCCTCACCGGGCTACGGCGTCTTTCCGGCTGGCGTACAAGCCGTATCAGAAGGTGTTTAACGTGGGTTTTCGCGTGATCATGCCCGTAGACGCGCAGAATCCCGTCAATATCGCACGGAACTAGCCGATGGTTTGCCGGCCGCGCTGTCCCTTCCTGTCATGCAGACGGGCGCCCGTCGTGCGCCGGCTTCAGGTTCGGGCGCGTGGAACGGTGCGGTGTTTTCGGGGTTCTATGGGATGCGGGCGGGAACCGCGCACCCCGCCGGAGCGCGGGTTAGAATCTTGAAGGAAGAATCGGTACAATCGGGTTGAATTGGCGCCGTGGGCGGCATGCGCCGCGCCCTTTTCGAAAAGCAATGAAAACGCGAAGCACGGCTGCGCACGAACAAGGGGGATCGGACTATGTGGAATGCGGCAATCTGGCGCCGCGGGTTTGCGATCGTACTGCTGATGGCGGGAATCCTGGCCGGCAGCGCTTCGGCGCAGCACTACTTGTCGCCGTTGTCGCTGGCGCTGAGTCCGGAGCAGACCTCCCTGTACGTCGCCGCGCACACGGGCAATCAGATCGTGGTGCTGGGACTGGCGGACCAATCCGTCGCGTCGACGATTCCGTTGCCCGGCGCGCCGGGGGGCCTGTGCGTATCCGCTGACGGAACCGCGCTTTACGTGACCATTGAAGCGCCCGAAGGGGCGCTGCTGGTCGTGAACCGTGCGGATGGGGCGATCCGGGCGCGCGTTCCCATGGGACATGCCCCGGTGGCGCCGGTTGCGAGCGCCGACGGGAAGTTCGTGTATGTGTGCAACCGTTTCGACAACCAGGTGGCCGTGATTGACGCGGCCGCCAACGCGGAGGTGGCCCGGGTTTCGGTCAATCGCGAACCGGTTGCCGCGGCCCTGACACCGGACGGGAAATGGCTCTGCGTGGCCAACCATCTTCCGGCGGGCGCGTCTGACGGGGACTATGTTTCCTCGTGTGTTTCGATGATCGATACGGCGGCGCGCAGCGTGGCCGCGACCATCGTTCTGCCCAACGGCAGCACCGGCCTGCGCGGGATGGCCATGTCGCCGGACGGGGCCTATGCCTATGTGACGCACATTCTCGGGCGATACCAGCTTCCCACCACGCAGCTCGAGCGCGGCTGGATGAACACCAACGCGCTGAGCATCATCGATGTCGCCGGCCAGAAACTGTTGAATACGGTCCTGCTCGATGACGTGGACCTGGGCGCCGCCAACCCGTGGGGGGCTCAGGTGAGCGCCGACGGCGCCTACCTGTGCATCTGCCACGCCGGCACCCAGGAAATCAGCGTGATCGACCGGGCGGCGTTGCACGACAAACTGGCCCGGGTCGCGGCCGGCGAGCCGGTGTCTGAAGTGTCGCGTACCTCCGAGGACGTGCCGAACGACCTGGCATTCCTGGTGGGCATGCGCCGTCGCATCAAGCTGACCGGCAATGGCCCCCGCGGGATCGCCATCGCGGGCACGAAAGTCTATGCCGCCGAGTATTTCACCGACAGCATCGGCGTGGTGGACGTGAATCCCGAGGCGCGTCCGCGCGCGGCGTCCATCGCGCTGGGGCCCGGCCAGGAACTGTCGGTCGCGCGCAAAGGCGAGATGCTGTTCAACGATGCCGCCCTGTGCTTTCAGAACTGGCAGAGTTGCGCGAGCTGCCATCCCGACATGCGCGCCGATGGCCTGAACTGGGACCTGCTCAACGACGGCATGGGCAACCCCAAAAACACCAAGAGCCTGTTTCTGTCGCATCAGACGCCGCCCGTGATGGTGTCCGGCGTGCGCGACAAGGCCGAAACCGCGGTCCGGTCGGGTATCCGCTACATCCAGTTCGCTGTCCGGCCGGAGGACGATGCCGTTGCGATTGACGAATACGCGAAGACGGTGACGGCCGTGCCCAGCCCGTATCTGGTAAACGGCACGCTGAGTGAATCCGCCAAACGCGGTGAAGCCCTGTTCCAGCAGGCGGGGTGCGCGACCTGTCATCCCGCGCCTCTGTATACCGATCTCCAGGCCTACAGCGTCGGCACCGGCAAGGACCGCGAGGCCGACATGAAATTCGACACGCCGACCCTCGTCGAAGTATGGCGCACGGCCCCGTATCTGCACGACGGCCGCGCCGCCACCATGCTCGACATGCTGAAGAGCGAGGCTTCGGGGGCGCAGCATTGCCCCTCCGGCCTGACGGAGGAGCAGCTCGCCGATCTTGCCGCCTATGTCCTGTCGCTGTAACGCTCAAGGGAAGTCTTGGCCGAAAGATAATGGCGTCTGGCCCCGCCCGGCGCCCCGTGTATCAACCCGGTCTCACCGGGCGCGCCTGTGCGCGCCGCATGTGAGGCGGTCATGAAGGACGACAACGTGAGTTTGAGACAAGAGAACAGCATCCAGACCCGAATTGTCCAGCGGACCGGTTACCAGGAACTGTTTATTACCGCCGCGCCCCAGCCCGGACAGGACCTGGGCGCGTTGTTGCTCGAGGTGTTTCAGGCGGTCGATGAGCGCCGCGCCTCGGTCGTTTCACACGAGATTTTCGGGGTGTCCCGTGCAGCGGGCGATGCCGCGTTCCTGCAGCTGGCCGCCGAACGCGGCGAGCCGGTATGGCCGGTGCTCTGGATATCGGAAGGGGCGGATGCGGAACCGCCCGCCGTGGCCGTTCAGGTGTGGGCCGTAACCGGGCTCGAGGTCAGCCCCGTGCGCTGCAACGGCCGGATCATCGGCGTGCGGTACGAAGACGAAAGCGCCGAATACTGCCGTCTCGGGGGGATCCTTCCCGGCGACGTGTCCGTGGCCGAAGGCGTGCAGGCGATGTCCGTTTTCGAGCAGATGGAGGCCGGGCTCGAGACCGTCGGCATGAATTTTCACGACGTGCTGCGCACGTGGTTTTACAACGACCGGATCACGGCGTGGTACCCGCAGTTCAACCAGGCCCGCGACACCATGTTCAAGCGGTGGCGGGTATTCGACGGGCTGGTGCCTGCGAGCACGGCCGTTGGCGGCGCGAATGCGTTCGGCGCGGCCCTCACCGGCGGGCTGATTGCGGTCAAGGCCAAGACGGACGCCGTGCAACGGCGGCCTCTGCCTTCGCCGCTGCAGTGCCCCGCCCTGGATTACGGCAGTTCGTTCAGCCGCGCGGTGGAATTCGAGACGGAGGACCACCGCCGCGTCTACATTTCCGGCACCGCCAGCATCGCCCCCGAGGGCCATACGGTGTTTATTGACGACATTGAAGGCCAGATCGCCCGGACAATGGAGGTGATCGGCGCCATTCTCGAGTCCCGCGGCATGGCCTGGAAGGACGTCTGTCGCGGCATCGCCTATTTCAAGGATCCGCGGAACCTCGGGCTCTTTCCGAAGTACTGCGAGGCCCAGGGCATCTCCGACCTCCCCCTGGCGCAGGTGAAAGACGACATCTGCCGCGATGACCTCCTGTTTGAGGTCGAACTCGACGCGATTGTGGCAAAATAGGCGGCAGGTCCGATAGAGCGGGCGGGATTCGCCGCCGCATGGGTGGAGGACGTATCGATGTTGAACCGGGCTGTGCGCTACCTGAGCGTGGCAATCCTTGCAACGGGATCCGTGCTCGCTGCCGAAGAGACGGGACCGATCGCGTGGCGTCTTGAGCCGGTGAAGTCCATCAAGGGCTGCAAAGTGCCGGAGTGCGTAGTGGTCGACGCCGAGAATGCCCTGGCCTACATTTCCAACATCGAGGCGCTCCCCGACGAATACTGGTCCGACGATGGGCGGGGATTCATCTCCCTGATGACGGCCGACGGCAAGATGCTCAAGCGGCGCTGGCTCAACAGCACGCCCGACGCGGTCATCCATGGCCCCAAGGGCATGTGCATTCTCCAGGACGTGCTCTATTTCGCCGACAACAGCCGCCTGCTGCGCCGCCCCCTCCAGCCCGGGGGCCAGGTGGAGCCGCTTCCGGTGCCGGAGGCGGAACGGATCAATGACCTGGCCACCGACGGAACGCACATCTTCGCCAGCGATACCACGCGCGGCGTCATCTACAAAGTGGACCCCGCGACCAGCGAGGTGGCGGTGCTGAAATCGCCGCCGTCCGTCAACGGAATCACGTTTCACCAGGGCGCGTTTTTTGCGGTGAGCTGGGATCAGCACGACATTTTTGAACTCGACCCCGCGGGGGAAACCGACCCGGTTCCGTTCGGTCTTGGGGCGCACTTCACCCATCTGGACGGCATTGAGGTGCTCGACGACGGGACGTTTATCGTGTCGGATTTTGACGGCAACAAGCTCTGGGCCGTGGGTTCCGACCGCAAGGCCATTGCCCCCCTCGCAGACGTGGAGACGCCCGCCGACATCGGGCTCGACCGCAAGCGGATGCTTCTCTACGTTCCCCTGTTCATGAAGGACGAGGTGGCCATCTTCCGGCTCACGAAGGATTCGCCCGCGAAGTGATGCCGCGGTTCAGTAGGTCATTTTGCCCACTTGGACCTTACCGCGGAATACCCAGTAGATGACGCTCGTGTAGGCCAGCACGAACGGCATGCCCAGGATCGCGATGGTGAGCATGATCTTCAGGGTTTTTGCCGACGAGGCGGCGTTGTAGACGTCCAGATTGAACGCGGGATCGATGTTCGAGAGCACCAGATTCGGCCACAGCGTGATGCCCAGAAGGCCATTGAACGCCGCGATGGCCACCGCCGACGACACGAACGCCGCCAGGAGCCGGTTCTTCGAGAGCGAACGCGGAATGTTTACGATGGCCAGCACGCTGACAGCGACGGCGGCCCACGCCGCGGGATGCGCCCGGAAATTGTCGAGCGCATGGCCAAGCTTCGCGAGCGTATAGAGCGTTACCGCGAGGTAAGTCACGAGGAAGAAGGTGAAGGTCTTCGCGGCCCACCCGCGCACCCGCTGCTGAAGCTCCCCTTCCGTCTTGAGACACAGGTAGAGGTTGCCGTGCATCGTGAACATCGCCAACGCGAACACGCCGACCAGCAACTGATACGGTCCCAGCAAATCGAAAAACGTCCCCACGTACTCGATATTGCCGTTGACCTCTTTGACGGGGATGCCGGTCATCGCGTTGCCGACGGCCACTCCGAACAGGAGCGTGGCGACGGCGCTGCCGAGGGCGAATGCCCAGTCCCAGAAACTCCGCCAGGCGGGATGGTCAAGTTTGCTGCGGAGTTCGAGCGAAATGGCCCGGAAGATCAGGGCGTAGAGGAGCAGCATGAACGCGGTGTAAAACCCCGAAAACACCGTGGCATAGACTTCCGGGAACGCCGCGAACATGGCGCCGCCAAACGTGACGAGCCAGACTTCGTTTCCGTCCCAGAACGGCCCGATCGAATTGAGCAGCACCCGGCGGTCGCGGTCGTTGCGCACGAACGGGTGCAGGATGCCCACGCCCAGGTCGAACCCGTCGAGGATGGCGTATCCTGCAAGCAGGATACCCAGCAGGAAAAACCAGATCGTGTTGAGGTCCATGCGCTTACCCTTCCTCCGATGTGTCCGCTTCGTTCTCTTCGATGCCGGCGTCCATGAGCGAGGCGCGCTCGTGGCCGGCACGTTCGGCCGCGACGTCCAGCGCGCTGGCCCGGCCTTTCGGCGCCGGCTCATGGAGTTCGGGGCCCTTGCGAATTTTCTTGTCCATGATGAACAGCCACACCAGGAACATGAGGCTGTACAACACCAGGAACATGATGATGGAGAACATGACCTGGCCGCCGCTGACGGCCGGCGAAAACGCGTTTTCGGTGCGCAGGAGGCCGTACACGATCCAGGGCTGGCGGCCGATTTCCGCGGCGCACCAGCCGGCTTCATTGGCGATGACGGGGCCCACCACCGCAAACACAAAGGCCCAAAGCAGCCACCGCTGCTCGAACACCGTGCCGCGCCACCAGAAGAAACAGGCCAGAAGCGTGATCCCGATGAAAAACATGCCCAGCGCCATCATCAGATGATAGGTCTGAAAACTCAGGTTGACGGGCGGCCAGTCTTCCCGGGGAAACTGGTCAAGCCCGGTCACCGGCGCGGTGAAACTCTCGTACATCAGGAAACTCAGCCCGCCCGGGACCGCGAGGCCGAATTCGACGGACTCCGTCTCGTCATTGGGGACGCCGAACAGGTACAGCGGTGCGCCCTCGCCTTCGGCGGGGGTCTTGTAGAGGCCTTCGAAGGCCGCAAGTTTTGTCGGCTGGGTCGCGCCGACGTTCTTGGCCTGCAGATGGCCCGAACCGAGCGCGGCCAGCGACATGAAGGCGCCCATGGCCAGGGCCACCTTGAACATCTTCCGGGCCATGCTGTTGTGGCGTCCTTTGAGGAGGTAGTAGGACGAGATGCTCAGCACGAAGAAGGCGCCGAGAATGCCCGCCCCGATCCAGACGTGCACGAGGCGGTGCACCGTCGAGGGATTGAACACCATCTCCCAGAAATTGGTGATTTCCGCCCGGTTGAGCTCTTCGTTGATCACAAACCCGGCCGGGGTCTGTTGCCAGGAATTGGCCACGACGATCCAGATGGACGAGAACACCGCGCCGAGGGAGACCATGCACGTCGAAAAGAAGTGCATTCTGGGCGAAACCCGGTCCCAGCCGAACACGAGCACCGCCAGAAACCCCGATTCGAGGAAGAAGGCGAAAATGCCCTCCGCCGCGAGCGCCGAGCCGAACACGTCGCCGACGTAGCGCGAGTAGGTGGCCCAGTTGGTGCCGAATTCGAACTCCATCACGATGCCGGTCGCGACGCCCATGGCGAACACGAGGGCGAAGATGCCCGTCCAGAACCGGGCGATGGCTTCGTATTCGCGATCGCCGGTTTTCAGGTACATCCCCTCCATGATCACCATGAGCCAACCGAGTCCGATGGTGAGGGGCGGGAAGATGTAATGAAACATGATCGTGAGAGCGAATTGAAGCCGCGACAACATGTACACATCAAGTTCCATGACCCAGTATCCCCGTTATATGCCTTGGCCCTCTTTGGCGCGCAGGCGCCCCGGCCGCCCTGCTGTCATGCCGGCTCGACCCCGGACGGGTGGCGTCCCCGCCACGGCGCCGCCGGCGCCACGGCATGTGAGCCGATGCCAGGAATATACCTTTCCGTCCGAGACCCTGTAAAGCCTGCCCCGCCCGCGAAATGCGGCGGCGCTGCGCCGAAACGCCGCGGCCGCGCCGAGCGGACCGGTTGGAGCCGTGAAAAAACCGGGAAACGGGCCGGCGGGGCCCGGTTTCCCGGCGTTCAGCGCGAGATATGTGCGCTCCGGTCAGCCTGGTTCTACGCCTGGGGCTCCTCTTCGAGCAGGCTCTCCAGGACTTCCAGCAGGGCATCCGGATCGATGCCGTAGCCGGCGCATACCTGCCCGATGGTCTCAAACTGTCCCAGAGCGCAATGGGAACATCCGCCCAGGTGGAATGCCGCGAATACCTCGCGGACGCGGGGATGCACCTGCATGGCTTCTTGGATGGGCATGTCGAGATGAAAGATCGGCTCTGCGTTCGGCTGATTGGCTGCCGGGGCCTCGGTTTTGTCGGTATCGGCCATGGTTCGTCTCCTTTGGTTGGGACTTATCCGCCCTGATTCCAGTACTGCTCGAATTCCTCCTGCGAGGATTCGCGGAGCATGTCAGGCCGGTATAGTTTTTTCACAATGGGGTCGGCGACCCGCTCCAGTTCCCCCGTTCCGTCGATGTGGGTAACGTAGCGGAGCACCTTCTGGTCATCGTCACATTCGTAATATATGGTGGCGTCGCCTTTACCCGGAACGGGTTGCGATGTTTTGTAATAACGCATCGGTTTCCCCCTTTTACTGCTGCATTACCATAGACTTAACAAACCCGGGAGACGGGCCATTCCAGCGTATCAGGAAATTGCCAGCATGTTGTCGATCGGGACCCGGGCGTCCCGGAGGATGGCTTCAGGCAATTCTATCTGGTACTGCAGCTTTTGGAGCGCTTCGAGCGTATCTTCCAGGGTGATCAGGGCCATGTGGGGGCACTGGTGGCTGCACATGCGGATCATTTCCTTGTCGGGATTTTCCGCGGCGAGGTTGTCGCCCATGCTGCACTCCGTAAACAGCATGAACTGTTTGGCATCGGACGCCTTGACCACATCGACCATCTTTTTGGTGCTGCCGGAGATATCCACCTTCGCGATGACCTCCGGTTTGCACTCGGGGTGGGCGATGGTGACGGCTTCCGGGAACTGTTGTTTCACGGCGTCGACGTGTTCGGGCTCGAACAGTTCATGCACTTCGCAGTGCGCGCCCCAGCCGATCACCGCGGGCGTATCGGCGCGCAACTCCTTCTCGGAGCCGGGAATCCAGCCCTGGATGAATGCGAGACCCAGTTCACGGGCGGTGTTGTGCGCGAGGAACTCGTCCGGCACGAAGATGATGTGTTTGTGACCCTTGTTGAGAAGATATCGCACCACCGCATCGGCATTTCCCGAGGTGCAGCAGTAATCGGAGACGGCCTTGGTTTCGGCGTGGGTGTTGACGTAACTCACGACGGGCGCGCCCGGGAACCGTTCTTTGAGGGCCCGCACATCGTCGGCCGTGATGCCTTCGGCCAGGGAACAACCCGCTTCGAGGTTCGGCAGCAGCACCATCCGGTTCGGATTAAGGATCTTGGCGGTTTCGGCCATGAACTTGACGCCGCAGAACACGATGATATCCGCCTCGGATTGCGCGGATACCCGCGACAACTGGAGCGAATCGCCGACGTTGTCCGGCACCGAGCAATACAGGGCGGGTTCCATGTAGTTGTGTCCGAGGATGATGGCCTTAAGCTCCCGTTTGAGCCGGTTGATCTCGAAGGCGAGCTGCGCTTTTGCCTGAATCTCCACGTCCGGGATGAGCCGGTGCAGTTTGGCACGCATGCTTTCGAGCAGGTCCTCGAACGCCTGTGTGTGGCGGGTAGCGCGGGTGTTCGTCATCGCCTTTGTTCCTCTCGGGGTTGCAGCCCAGGCGGTTGTTTCGAAAAAGGCCTTGGGGACAGTGTCTTGCCGGTGACCGCCATCGCCAATGCCCTGTCATTTCGGAGCCCATCGAACAAGCCGATAGGCCGGTATGCTAGCACCCCATGGCGCCTCAATCAAAATCCTGTTTTCTCACGGGAACGCCTCCGAATCGCCTGGCCGATGAGACCTGATGGCGCACAATGGATCCGCCGGAGACCGCGGAACGGGTCCGAAGACGGACAAGCGCCGAGGCCAGCGGGCGGGACGCTACTCCGTAGTGACGGACGAATGCGTTCCGCGCAAGGCGCTGAGCAGGGCGTGCCATGACAGGGTCGCGCACTTGATGCGAATCGGAAACTCCCGGACGCCCGAGAAGACCGCGAGTTTTCCGACGGCCTTTTCATCGATGGGCGCGTCGGGTTTGGCCGTGACCATGCGGTGGAACTGAACAAAGAGGTCTTCGGCCTCGCGAACGGTCTTGCCCTTGAGGAGGGTCGTCATGAGGGAGGCCGAGGATTTCGCGATGGCACAGCCCCGGCCCTCGAAGCTGATGTCGGCGATGACGTCGCCGTCGAGTTTCAGATACAGCGTGAAGTGGTCCCCGCACAAGGGGTTGTGTCCCTCGATCCGGCGGTCGGCGTCCTCCATGGCATGGAAATTCCGCGGTTTGCGGTTGTGTTCGAGGATCACTTGTTCGTAGAGGGCGCGGTTGCTCTGTCCCATTACCCGAAAACCTCATGTACGCGTTCGAGGGCCTTGCCGAGCGCGTCGAGTTCCTCGCACGTATTGTAGAATGCCAGTGAGGCGCGCGCGGTGGCCGGTACGTCAAAGCGTTCCATCAAGGGCTGAGCGCAATGGTGGCCGGCGCGTATGGCAATGCCTTCGCCATCGAGCATCTGGCCGATATCATGCGGATGCGCCGCATCCATTACAAACGAAAGAACGGAGGCCTTGTGGGCTGCGTTGCCGAGGATGCGCACGCCGTCGATGGAGTGCAGAACCTCGGTCCCGTATTGGAGCAGTTCGGCCTCATGGGCCGCGATGCGGTCCATGCCCACGTGATTCAGGTAGTCGATGGCGGCGCCCAGGCCGATCGCGCCCGCGATGTCGGGCGTGCCCGCTTCAAACTTGTGGGGCAGCGAATTGAAGATCGTCTTGTCGAAGCGGACCGACAGGATCATGTCGCCGCCGGTCTGGTAGGGGGGCATCTCCTCGAGCAGCTCGGCCCGGCCGTAGAGCACGCCGATGCCCGTGGGACCGAACACCTTGTGTCCCGAGAACACGAAGAAATCGCAGCCCAGCTCGAGGACGTCGATCGCCAGATGGGGAACCGCCTGGGCGCCGTCGACCAGCACGGGCACGCCCCGGGCGTGCGCCATACCGATCAGTTCCTTGACGGGATTCACCGAGCCGAGGGCGTTCGAGACGTACGTGACTGCCACGAGTTTCGTGCGGCCGGTGAGCATGCGCTGGAACGCTTGGACGTCGAGCTCGCCCGTGTCGGTGATGGGGGCGACCCGGAGCCGGGCGCCCTTTTCCTCGCACAGCACCTGCCAGGGCACGATGTTGGAATGGTGTTCCATGTGGGTGATCAGGATTTCGTCGCCGGCCTTCACGTGCTGGCGGCCGTAGGTCTGGGCGACGAGATTGATGCCCTCCGTCGTGCCGCGTGTGAAGATGATTTCGCATTTCAGGCGGGCCCGGATGAAGTCTCTCACTTTGTGGCGGGCCGCGTCGTAGGCCCTGGTCGAGGCCTCGCTCAGCTGATACAGCCCCCGGTGGACGTTCGCGTTGGTCTCCGCGTAATACCGGGCGAGCGCGTCAAGCACCGCCTGCGGCTTCTGGCTGGTGGCGGCGTTGTCGAGATACACGAGGGGTTTCCCGTGCACCGTCGTCTGGAGTATCGGAAAGTCGCGCCGGAGCGCGGCCACGTCGAATATGGATGTCGCATTGGAAGGGATTCCGGAGCTCATCTCCCGGACGGCTCGCATGATGTCCGCCTTTCTGCGCGTTCCCTCACTTCTGGGGGCTGTAGCGGTTGTAGATGTAATTGTGCAGCCGGGTCCGCAACGGTTCGACGGAGATGTCGTCGACCACTTCGCCGGCGAACCCGCACGTCAGGATAGCGCGGGCCATTGCTTCCGAGATGCCGCGGCTCTGAAAATAGAAGATCTGTTCCCGGGGCGGCTGGCCGACGGTCGCGCCATGCGTGCATTTCACGTCGTCCGCGAAGATCTGCAGGATGGGCCGCGTGTCGATGGCCGCCGCGTCCGAGAGGAGCAAATTGCTGTTGAGCTGGTTCGAGTCGGTTTTCTGGGCATCCCGGTGCACATGGACCGCGCCGCTGAACACGGCGTGGCTCGTGTCGCCGAGGACACCCTTGTACCGGATGCGGCTGGTGCACTGCGGGCTGGCGTGCTCGATACCGGTGGCATTGTCGATCAGCTGGTCGCCCTCGGCCAGATAGAGTCCTGCGAGCGACGCGTCCGCCCCCTCGCCCGCAAGGCGCGTCTTGAGCTCATTCCGGGCGATCTTGCCTCCCAGGAAGGCCGAAAACGAACGAAACACGCTGTTCGCATGCTGCTGTACGCGCGCGGACGAAAGGTGATAGCCGCGGGGGCCCTCATGGAGCACCGCATACCGCTTCAGCACGGCCGCGTCGCCCAAAACGATCTCCGTCACGGCATTATTGAAATACGGCGCCTCTGTCAGGCCGGCATAGCTTTCGATGAGCGTCACTTCGGCCGTTTCGTCCAGGACAATCAGATTTCGCGGGTGGGCCGCCTTGTTCTCCTGCCTGTTCGTGGTGAGGTACAGGATGTGGACCGGCGCGGTCCCCGCGTAGCCCCGCGGCGCGTGCACCAGGGCCCCGTCCGTGAGGCAGGCCGAGTTCAGCGCGTTGAAGATGTTGCCCGAATCGCCCGCGAGCGTGTCGAGATGCTTCCGGGCCAGTGCGCCGTCGGTCCGCACGGCCTCGGCCAGACTGGTTACGTGCAGCCCGCCCGTGTCCGGGAGTTGAGAGGCTTCGGGAACGAAGAATCCGTCCACGAAGACCAGTTCGGTCCATCCGGGTGCGTTGAACCGGTGCGGGGCGGCCACGGCCGGGTCCGCCGCTTCGCGGGGGGGCTGCATCGACGGTTCAAACGCGGCCCGCACGATGGGCTTCACGTCCGTGAAGCGCCATTCCTCGTCTTTCCGTGTGGGAAACGAGAGCGTTTCAAACCGTTTGGCGCCCGAATCACGGAGCTGGCGGAGCCAGCCGGGGGCGTGATCCTCGACAAGCTTCGAGCGCGCGTCGAGGAACTTCTCTTTATCGGAAAGCCGTTCAGCAACTTCAGTCATCAGCATACTCCACCGTCGCGCGGGTTGATTCAACCGGCGGCCTGCGCGGCGCTCATGTCGCCGCGCACCCATTCGTAGCCCTTTTCCTCGAGTTCCAGCGCCAAGTCCTTGCCGCCCGACCGGACGATCCGGCCCTGGTACATCACGTGAACGAAATCGGGCACGATGTAGTCCAGCAGGCGCTGGTAATGCGTGACGAGGATCATCGATCGTTCGGGGCTGCGCATCTTGTTGACCCCGTCGGCCACGATGCGCAACGCGTCAATGTCGAGGCCCGAATCGGTTTCGTCGAGAATGGCCAGCCGGGGCTCCAGGACGGCCAGCTGGAGGATCTCGTTGCGTTTCTTCTCGCCGCCCGAGAACCCTTCGTTGACGGGACGATCCGCGAACGCGGGGTCAATCGCGACGAGTTCCATCTTTTGCTCGAGCAGTTGCCGGAAATCCATGGCGTCGAGTTCTTCCAGGCCGTGGCTCCTGCGAATTTCGTTGAGCGCGGCGTGCAGGAAGTAGGCGTTCGTGACGCCGGGAATCTCGACGGGATACTGAAACGCCAGGAACAGGCCGAGCCGGGCGCGTTCTTCGGCGGGCATCTCGAGCAGATCCTGCCGCAGAAAGGTGACCTCGCCGTCCGTGACCTCGTATTGCTCGTGGCCCGCGAGCACCTGCGCCAGGGTGCTCTTGCCCGAACCGTTGGGGCCCATGATGGCGTGGACCTCGCCCGGGTGGACGGTCAGATGAACGCCCTTGAGGATCTGGATGTCCTCGACTTTCGCATGCAAATTACTGATTTCGAGCATTTAACCTACACTCCCTTCGAGGCTCACGCTCAACAGCTTGGTGGCCTCTACCGCGAACTCCATCGGAAGATGGTCGAACACCTCTTTACAGAACCCGTTGATCACCATCGATATGGCGTCTTCCGGGCCAATGCCCCGCTGCTTGCAGTAGAACAACTGGTCTTCGCTGATCTTGGACGTGGACGCTTCGTGTTCCACGCTGGCCGTCTTGTTGCGCACCTCGATGAGCGGGAAGGTGTGCGCGCCGCACTGGTTCCCGATCAGGAGCGAGTCGCACTGCGTGTAATTCCGCGCATTCTCAGCCCGGGGCATCACTTTGACCATGCCGCGGTAGCTGTTGTTGCCGTGCGCGGCCGAGATGGTTTTCGAGATGACCGTGCTGCTGGTGTTCTTGCCCAGGTGGATCATCTTGGTGCCCGTATCGGCCTGCTGGTAATTGGTGCTCAGGGCGACAGAGTAGAATTCGCCCACCGAGTTGTCGCCCTGGAGGATGCAGCCGGGATACTTCCAGGTAATGGCCGAGCCGGTCTCGACCTGGGTCCACGAGATGCGCGAATTGCGGCCGAGGCATTTGCCCCGTTTGGTCACGAAGTTGAAGATGCCGCCGCGGCCCTGCTCATCGCCGCTATACCAGTTCTGCACGGTGGAGTAGTTGACGGTGGCGTTGTCGAGGGCCACCAGTTCCACGACCGCCGCATGGAGCTGGTTCTCGTCGCGCCTGGGGGCGGTGCATCCTTCGAGGTAGTTCACGAAGGCGCCCTCTTCAGCGACAATCAGGGTGCGTTCGAACTGGCCCGTGTCGGCCGCGTTGATGCGGAAATAGGTCGACAAGTCCATCGGGCAACGCACGCCTTTGGGGATGTAGCAGAACGAGCCGTCGCTGAAGACCGCCGAGTTCAGGGCCGCGAAAAAGTTGTCGGTGTACGGCACTACGCTTCCGAGATAGCTGCGCACGAGGTCCGGATGGTTCTTCACGGCCTCGGAAAACGAGCAGAAGATGATGCCTTTTTTGGCCAGGATCTCCTGATGGGTCGTGGCCACGGACACGCTGTCGAACACCGCGTCCACCGCCACGCCGGACAGGCGCTTCTGCTCTTCGAGCGGGATGCCCAGTTTTTCAAAGGTGTTGAGGAGTTCACGGTCGACCTCGTCGAGGCTGTTCAGCTCCTTTGACGTGCGTTTCGGCGCTGCGTAGTACCGCTGGGCCTGGTAGTCGATTTCGGGATAGCGCACGTTGGCCCAGCGGGGCTCGGTCATGGTCTGCCAGTGCCGGAAGGCCTTCAGGCGCCACTCCAGGAGCCAGGCGGGCTCCTCTTTCTTGGCGGAGATCAGGCGGATGACGTCCTCGTTGAGTCCGTGCGGCACGGTCTCCATCTCGATGTCGGTCACCCAGCCGTGCTGGTAGGTCCGGTTGGCCAGCTCGGCGATCTCGCGATTGCTGCGTTCAACGCGCGTGCCGGTGTATTCCGGGGCCTTGACGGTGTTGTCCGTGGTCTCTGGTGTCATGGTCTCGTCCGTTGTTAAGGGCTTCTTCGTCTGTGCCATAAGGGTTTATTCCATCCGAGCCGGTTGTAGGGATGGGGATGGCGCTGCCCCCCATACCTTGAGGCAAACACCCTCGGCCGGGGCGATATTCCTGATACAGAGCCAGTTACCGCGGGCCCGCGCCGTCCCGCCACGCTTCGAATTCATGCTTTCAGGAAGGGTATGGTGACCGGGCCGTGGGGCAGCACGGCCACGTCGGCGCCGGGACCGAGGGCGGCGAGTTCCGCGTCCACCGCCGCCTGGAGGTCCGCCACGGGCGTGAGCATGCACTGCGCGACCCGGCGGGGCGGCAACGAGGAATACACGCTCACCCGGCGCCGTATCAGAACAGTTGCGAGCACCTGAGCCTGCCACTGGTCAAGCACGCAGGCCGGTTGCGAGCGAATCCAGTTCAAGACGTCCCGCGGCGATTCCGTCCGGGCCATGAGCTCGGCGAAATGGCCGTGGTCCGGGACGCCGTCGGCGCACTCACTGGCCACGATGATCCGCCCGCCATCCGCGCAGATGCGCGCGGCAGCGGAGATCCCCTTTACGGTCTGGTAGAGGTTCTGGTCGAGCGGGAATCCGCTGTTCGAGGTGATGACAAGCGGGCACGGAGCGGTTACGGGCGCCATGGCGTCTTCGGCCGCCCGCAGACAGCCCGCCCGGTGCGCTTCGAGATACTGCCCGCAGAAGATCCCCGTCAGTTCCTTGGCCGTGTTCAGCGTCACGTTGATCAGGAAATCCGGCGGACAGCACGCGGCGGCGTCCCGCAGGGCCTGTTGCAGCGGATTGCCGTCCAGCACGCCCCAGGTGCTTTGGGGGTCCGCGACGAGGCCGTAGCTGTGAAGCCCCAGGATGGTGTCGATGGAAGCCAGACCTGGGGCGACCGCTTTGGGACCGCCCGAGAACCCCGCGAAGAAATGGGGTTCGATGAAGCCCAGAGCGATGCGTTTGTCGGCCTCGACGTAGTGCCGGTTCAGGAGAACAGGGAGTCCCGCCGCGGTCTCGCCGACGCGGACATTCATACCCGGGTCGTACGCGTCGTGATTGACCACGCGGATCCGGCGCAGCACGGCCGGTCCCAGCATGTGTTCCAGCTCCTCCGCCGTGTTGGGGCGGTGGGTGCCTGCGCCCACGACCAGCGTGATATGCTCCGCCGCGACGGGCAGGATTTCGAGAAGCCAGGGCAGGAGCGCGCGGTTGGGCACGGGACGTGTGCCGTCGGAGGTCGTGATCACGATGCGGTCGGTCGGCGCGATGATCTCCGCGAGCGGGGGAGAAGCGAGCGGGTTCGCGCACGCCGTCCGGAAATGCTCCCGGGGGTGGTCCAGGGGCGGCACGTGACGCGGTTGCACAATGTGCCAGCGGGCACGCGCAGGGTCGATGCGGACAGGGACGGCGCCTCTGCCGTAGTCGATGTCAATGCTATCGGGATGCATGGCCCATTCCGGAAGCCTCCGACCTGTTGTCAGCGCCGTGCCACGCACACCGCGCGCGGCCGTTAATACCGGTAATGCTCCGGTTTGTACGGTCCTTCCACGGGCACGCCGAGATATTCGGCCTGCTCGGGCGTCAGGCGCTCGAGTTTTGCACCCAGCTTGCCGAGATGGAGACGGGCGACCTCTTCGTCGAGGGCCTTCGGCAGGGTGTAGACCTGGCCCTTCTCGTAGGTGGCGGTCTCGGTCGCGAAGGCGACAATCGCGAGGGTCTGGTTCGAGAACGAATTGGACATGACGAACGACGGATGCCCGGTGGCGCAACCGAGGTTCACGAGGCGTCCGCGCGCCAGGATGATGATCGCTTTGCCGTCGGGGTAGATGAATTTGTCTACCTGGGGCTTGATGTTGAGTTCCGTGATGTCTTCGCGGTCCTCGAGATACGACACCTGGATCTCCGAGTCGAAGTGGCCGATGTTGCAGCAGATGGCCTCGTCCTTCATCACATCGAAATGTTCGCCCCGCACCACGTCGCAACAGCCCGTGGTCGTGACGAAGATGTCGCCGATGGGCGCGGCCTCTTCCATGGTGACGACCTGGTAGCCTTCCATGCACGCCTGGAGCGCGCAGATGGGATCGATCTCCGTGATTAGCACGCGTGCGCCCAGGCCCCGCATCGCGTGCGCGCAGCCCTTCCCCACGTCGCCATATCCCGCCACCACCACGACTTTGCCCGCTACCATGATGTCCGTGGCGCGTTTGATGCCGTCCGCAAGCGATTCCCGGCACCCGTACAGGTTGTCGAACTTTGATTTTGTGACCGAATCGTTCACGTTCATCGCGCGGGTGAGGAGTTTGCCTTCCTTCATCATCTTGTAGAGGCGGTGCACTCCCGTGGTGGTTTCCTCGGAGACGCCGATCCAGTCCTCGACGTAGTCGTGCCACTTGTTGGGGGTTTCGCCGTGAATCCGGTGGAGGAGCGTGTCGACGATGGCGATTTCCTTGTTCTGGCGTGAGATGTCGGGGAGTTTGCCGGTCCTGGCGAAGGTCTCTTCGAATTCGTAGCCCCGGTGGATCAGCAGGGTGGCGTCGCCGCCGTCATCCACCACCAGGTTCGGGCCTTTGCCGTCCGGCCACGTGAGCGCCTGCTCCGTGCACCACCAGTAGTCCTCCAGGGTTTCGCCTTTCCACGCGAACACGGGCGTGCCGCGTTTCGCGATGGCCGCCGCCGCGTGGTCCTGGGTCGAGAAGATGTTGCAGCTGGCCCAGCGCACATCGGCCCCGAGCGCCTGCAGCGTCTCGATCAGCACCGCAGTCTGGATGGTCATGTGCAGCGAACCCGAAACGCGATACCCTTTAAGGGGCTGCTGCGGTGCATATTTCTCGCGGATCGCCATGAGGCCCGGCATTTCCTTCTCGGCCATGTCGATTTCCTTGCGGCCCCATTCCGCCAGCGAGATGTCCGCGATTTTGTGGGAAAGCGCTGCCGTGTCTGATACCGTTGCCATGGTGTTGAAACTCCTCTGGATGCGTGGACGCGCTTCCAAGGCGCCGTCCGCGCGGTTTTCGATCGTAAAAAACGCATTTCCGCGCAGCCCCGGGTCTTTCGGTGCTTGCGATGCGGCCGGGAAGACGCCGTGTCTATACCGGACTCTTCTCGCTCACCTCAAATACCCGGACTTTGTGCTGCATGCCCTTGAAACTCACCAGATGCGGTTTACCCCGGGCGTAGCGGCCCTCCGTTCCGTCTAACACGGAGGCCGTGGCGGCGATTCCGGTTTTGCCGTGGGTGTCGGCCCACCCGTTGGCCAGAAACGCCACGTTGACCGCCTCGCCCATGATATCCGGCCGGACGTAGTCCGGATGGCCCACCGCGCCGAGATACACTGGCCCGGCGCTCAGGGCGAATTTCACGTCTTCGGACACCAGGCGTCTCGCTTCGAGCGCTGTCCTGATGGCGCGCTCCCGGTGCTGCGCCCCGGCAAAGAAACACAGGTACTGATCGCCGAGGTACTTGAGGGGGACGCCCTCGTGCCGCAACGTCACCTCCGTGAGCTGGTAGAAGATGCCGTTGGCCCACAGCGCGAAATCGCGGGGCGCCATATCCAGCGACTTCTTGTACGCGCCGCGCACGCTCGAAACAAGCACCGTCGCCTCGAACTCGTCGGTTCCCGGTTCATGGACCGACAAGAGCCAGTCGGTCGATACGCCCAGAATCCGTGCGAGCGGGGCCAGCACGGCGATGTCCGGGGCGTTTTCGCCCCGTTCCCATTTCGAGACGGCTTGCGGACTCACGTTCAGCGCGTTCGCGATATCCTGCTGTTTCAGGCCGCGTTTCTCGCGCTGCGATCGGATCTTCCGCGCCAAATCGTCCAAGAGCATCGCTCAGTCCTCACGGGTCACACTGCATAGCGTACCCAATTCTCGTCCCGGACGGCAATGACGCACCGGTTGACCCCGTTCGCCCGCCGGTTGCCCGTGATGGACCACGCGGCCCCGGGCCGGTCATGCGCTTTGCCTTGCCGTCCGCCGTACTACATGTAGTTCGCCGCTCTGGCCCAGGCTTGCTCAAGGTCTACGCGCAATCCCCGGCAGACAAAGATGGGTTTGTTGTCTTCGGAAGGCATGCAGTAGGGATTCGTAAACGTTGCGGCAACGGTGGTTTCGTCAAACAGGGTTTTCAATTCGTCTTCGGCGATCCCAATGGCGATGACCGGCCCGCCCGCATACTCGCCCGGACCCCACAGGTGGTAGGCGTTGTGGGTGCTGATGGCACGCGGGAGCCCGTACTTCTGGCCGAACAGGTCGACGGCGCCCGCGTTGCCGTAGTCTCCACAGAGAATGACGCACCCGCTCTTTTCGTCCTCCGGCAGGCCCTCGTATATCTCCGCAACCAGCGCGACCAGCTCCGGCCACCCAAACATGTCGGCGAAATGCTGCGGAAGCCCGCGAAGGGCGACCTTCTCGTGGCGCAACCCCGCGTCGCCGCCCAGCAACCCGTTGTAGACGACGGCCTGTTCCGGCGGCAGAATCGGGAGCGCAAGCGGGGCCGTCAGCGCTGCACCGGTCACCAGCACGGCGGGATACGCGCACTTCAGCCCGCTCCAGCCTTTTTCCCGGGCGACCTTTTCAAGAGCGCATGCACCGGCGGCCAACACGGCGCAATGCACGGGGGCCATCCAGTAGAACTTGGCCTTCAGTGCGGTAAACGTCACGGCCAGGAAGACAGCCCCCCACCCGATCGCACGATAGTTCTTGCCTTCTTTGTCCCACAAGAGAAACCAGAGCCCCGCGAGCCAGACAGGCGCCGAGAAGGGGTGAACCGACATGATTTGCATGTACACCGCTTCGAGGAGCGAAGCGTCGTACGTTTTTCCCGATGCGTAAGCCGCCGTCAACGTCAGCGTCGGCCAGTCGTGTGTGATTTGCCACAAAAGGTGCGGGAGAAAGAGCGCCAGGGCGATCGCCCCGCCCAGCCAGGGCCATGGCGTCAACAGCATTCGCCGGTGACGCGTAAGGAGCAAACCGGTCAGCACGCTCATTCCGAAGAACAGGAATGTCAGCTTGGTCATCAGGCCCGCCCCGGCCACCAGGCCGAATACCAGCCATAGCTTCAGCTCTCCGGTCCGCAGAATACGCACGAAGACGTACACGGCCAATACCCAGAGGAACTGTTCGAAGGCGTTTACGCCAAAGAGGTGATGATTGGCCAGCAGCACGGGGGCGGCGAGGGCGCACAGGGCCGCGAGGCATTGTGCATAGCGTTTCCCCCCGAACTCGCGCGCGATCAGCCCCGTTATAAATACAAGACCCGCGCCGGCCAGAATGGGCAGGAACCGAGTCGCAAGCAGCGAATCGCCCAGGGTTCGCTGCAGGAGTGCCGCCAGCAACCCGATCCCCGGCGGGAAATCGACATAGCCCCAGTCCAGATGCCGGCCGCAGGCCAGGTAATACAGCTCGTCCCGGAAATACCCGTAGCGGTTTACGAAGGCCAGATGCAGCGCGAGTTTCGCCAATGCCAGGAGGCCTATCAGGGCGGTATCTGCCTGCCACCCCCTCGGCGTCTCGTGCCTGTCCATCCCGGGGCCCTCTCCCTGCCTGCCCACCGGCAGTAGCGCGCAAATACTATACAGGATCCCATGACGTTCCACGCCTCCGCGCCGGCGTTTTGAGTGGAATGGAATGAACGGTCCTGCACCGGGCGTGCTGGGCCGTTTCCCTTTGGCTGTTTCCATCCGCTAGACTGCTTTGCAGGCACCCGGGACACCGCAACTGGCAAGGGGGTTCCATGAAACCGATACTCTGTCCGGTCCTGATTCTGGCGGCACTCGTCCTCCCCATGCGGACGGTTGGAGCGCAGGTTCTCGAAGGCACATCGAAAGGCGACCTCGAATCCAACCTGTCTGTGCTCAATCTGTTCGAAACCCGGCCCGAACCCGTTCAGCGGTTCTATGCGGCCGCTTACGGCGTTCTCGCGGCGGATCCCCGGGCGACGTTCGTGGCGGTCTGCGGCGACCCGGAAGTCCAGCGCCTTTGCAGCGAGCTTGGCCTCACCCATTTGGGCGGTCCTATGCTGGGCGCGGTCACGGCGGACGGCGCGCGGGTGTGGTTGCGTACCGTTGGACCGGCCTCCGTTGAAGTGCGGGTGACGGTCAACGGCGAGGAGCGCGCGTTTGGCCCTGTCCAGAGCTCCGCCGCGACGGATCTGGTCGCGGTGGTGCCGGTCGCCGGTCTGGAACCAGCCACGCGCTACCCCTACCGCGTGCTGGTTGACGGCAAACCCATCGCCCTGCCCGGACACGCGGCCATCGTCACCGCACCCGCTCCCGAGGAGACGGGGAAGGTGCGCATCGCCTTTGGAAGCTGTTTTCACCGGTGGGGCATCGGCAACGCCGCCCAGGCCCAACTGATTCGCGCGCGCAATCCGGTGGCCATGCTCCTGATCGGCGACATCGCCGCGCAGGACCGAAACAACCATCTCGGGCTGCACCGGGCCGACTACCTCATGCGCGACCTGCAACCACCGTGGCAGGGGCTCGTTGCCGCGCTCCCTGTTTTTGCCGCGTGGGACGACCATGATTATTTCGACAATGATCTGGCGGGCATTCCCGAAGGATTCACCGAGGAAGACCGGCAAGGCGTCCGACGGGTTTTCCAGCAGGCCTGGAACAATCCCGCCTGCGGCTTTGGCGACGCGCGCGGCGGCATCTTTCTCCGCACCCGGTTGGGTCCCTGCGACGTCATCCTGCTCGACACCCGCTACTTCCGTGAGAATGTTGAAGGCTCCTTTCTCGGCGACGAGCAGACGCAATGGCTTGAGGCCCAGCTCCTCGACTGCAAAGGGCCGTTCATTATCATCTCGTCCGGAACGATGTGGAGCGATTATGTCACCAACGGCAAGGATTCCTGGGGCCGCTGGGATCCCGAGGGGCGCGAACGCCTCTTCTCCTTCATCGAGAAGCACCGGATTGGCGGAGTCCTCCTGATTTCCGGCGATCGCCACGGCGCACGCGGGTTCCGCATTCCCAGGCCGTCAGGATTCTCCTTCTACGAATTTGAACCGGCCAGCCTCGGCGGGCGGAAAGGCCCCACCGTGACCGACCCCGAATGGACCACGCAGCTCTTCGGGTTCGCCGAGACCTACGCGTTCGGCGAGTTCACCATCGATGCCACGCGTGACGATCCCGAGGTGACCTTCCGGCTGATCCGCGACGACGCCGCCGAACTCTACACCATCACGCTGAAACGCAGCCAGTTGACCCCGCCCGCCAACTGACCAAGGAGGCTTTGGCTTCGGGATTGGGAATTGTGCGAAGCATGCGATGGGGTCAATCGAGCGGACGGTGTGGACAAGACGATGGGGAAGGGCGCGTGGGGCTCTCTGATGGGTAGCCGGTTTGCTGGCCCGCCCGCGGCAGACCGGAGCGTCATCTTCCGGATTGCCCATTGGTTCTATTCCGGGCTCGGGCGGTGCGTGCGTGCCTGCCAGCGCTCCATTCGCGGCGGCAAGGGCAAATCTCGTACAATCGGCCTCTCGATGAACACACGCATGCACATAGCCGTCTCCGGGGCGGTCCAGGGCGTGGGGTTTCGGCCTTTCGTCTACGGGTTGGCCGCGCGCCTGGGGCTTGCGGGCTTCGTCTTCAACGAGCCGCGCGGCGTGACTATCGAACTCGAAGGGCCGCGCGAGGCCATCGACGCGTTTCTGGCCGGACTTGAATCCTCGCCGCCGCCATTGGCCCGCATTGAACGCATCGAGACGGCGGAAATCGCAGCTGCCGGCGAAACGGGTTTCCGCATCCGTGACAGCGGCGCTTACGGCGAGCGCAGCGTCCTCGTGCCGCCGGATCTGGCGACATGCAACGACTGCCTGCGCGAAATGGCCGATCCCTCAGACCGCCGGCATCGCTATCCCTTCATCAACTGCACAAACTGCGGCCCGCGTTACACGATCATTCAGGATCTGCCCTACGATCGCGCCAGGACCACCATGGCCGAGTTTGCCATGTGCCCCGATTGCCGCGCCGAATACGAAGACCCCGCGAACCGGCGGTTTCACGCTGAGCCGACGTGCTGTCCGGTCTGCGGCCCGCGCGTATGGCTGTCAGACCGCCACGGCGCGCAAGTTCCCTGCGAAGAGCCCATCACCGAGGCCATCGCGCGCCTTTCCGAGGGCGCCATCGTGGCCATCAAAGGGCTGGGCGGATTCCATCTCGCGTGCGACGCGGCCAATCCTGAAGCGGTTGCGCTGCTTCGCGCCCGAAAACACCGCGATCTCAAACCCTTCGCGCTGATGGTCCGGGACACGGCGGCCGCCGAGGCCATCTGCCGGTTCTCGTGCGCAGCCGAACGCCGGATTCTCGAGTCCGCCGAACGCCCCATCGTGCTGTTGGACAAGCGCTCCGGCCATGGCCTTGCCGAGGGCGTCGCGCCGCGCAATCCGTCTTTCGGCGTGATGCTGCCCTACACGCCGTTGCACCACCTGCTCATGGAAGGGCCGTTCCGTGCGCTGGTCATGACCAGCGGCAACCTTTCTGACGAGCCCATCGCGCACATCAACGAGGATGCCCTGGAACGCCTGGCTGAACTGGCCGACTGTTTTCTGCTCCACAACCGCGGTATCCACATCCGCACCGACGATTCGGTCGTTCGCGTCATCGCCGGGCACGTGCGGTTTCTGCGACGCTCACGGGGGTATGCGCCGTTCCCGGTCAAGCTGCCGTTCGATACCGCGGGCCACGAGATCCTTGCGGTCGGACCGGAACTCAACAATACCGTCTGCATCACCCGCGGTGAATACGCCTTTCTCAGCCATCACATCGGCGATCTGACCAATCTGGCGGCGTACGAGTCGTTTCTGCAAGGCATCGACCACCTCCAGAACGTGCTCGACGTGCATCCCGGCGTCATCGCCCACGATCCCCATCCGGCGTATCTGTCGACCCGCTACGTGCGGGAACAAGACGCCACCAAGGTGCCGGTTCAGCACCATCACGCCCACGCGGTGTCGGCCCTGGTGGAAGCGGGCCACCCCGGCCCCGCCATCGCGGTCTCGTTTGACGGGCTCGGCTGGGGCGCGGACGATCTGCTCTGGGGTGGCGAGGTCCTCATTGTCCACGACTACGCGCAGTACGAGCGCGCCGGGCATCTCGAAGCCGTGCCGCAGCCCGGCGGCGACGCCGCGGCAAAAGAGACGCCCCGCATGGCCTTTGCCTATCTCCACGCGGCCCTGGGCGATGGCGCCATCGCGCTGTGCCGCGACTGGTTTCCCGAACACGCCGGGCAATTTCCCGTGCTGGCGCAAATGATCGCCCGCGGCGTCAACTGTCCCCGGACCACGAGCATGGGCCGCCTGTTCGATGCCGCCGCCGCGCTGCTCGGCATCTGCCAGTACAACACCTTCCATGCCCAGGCGCCCATGGAACTCGAAGCCCAGGCGAGTCTGGCCTCCGATGAACACGGTTTCTACGACGCGGGCCTCGCGTGCGGCGGCGACGGCGTGCTTGTCATTCAGGGCGGCGGCATCATCCGCGCGCTGGTTGAAGACCGGCGCCGGCACGTGCCCGTACCCGTCTGCGCCGCGCGTTTCCATAACGCCATCGCGCATGCTACACTGGCTGCCTGCGAACGTCTCCGAATACGTTGCGGATTGCCGGATGTTGCCTTATCGGGAGGCGTGTTCGCCAACCGGTTTCTAACCGAACGGCTTGTGTCCCTGCTCGAACGCCAGGGATTCACGCCATTGTTGAACGCGGCGGTCCCGCCCGGAGACGGCGGCATCAGTCTGGGGCAGGCGGCCGCCGCCGCATGGAGCTGCATCCATCATGTGCCTGGCCATTCCAGCGCAGATCACCGAGATTGACGGCGCCCGCGGCAAGGTCACGCTGGCGGGCAACGTGCGCGAGGCCGATTTCAGCCTTATCGACGAGCCGGCCGTCGGCGACTGGGTCCTCGTGCACGCCGGCTTTGCCATCGAGAAACTCGAACCTGACGACGCCCGCGAAACGCTCGCGCTTTTCTCGGAGTTGCAGGAAGGGATGGGCGATTTTGGCGCACCCTGAGGCATTGCTCGACCGTGTCAGGCAGGCCGCGGACGCGATTGGCCGGCACGTCCGCATCATGGAAGTCTGCGGCACGCACACTCACGCCATCGGGAGAGGCGGGCTTCGTTCGCTTCTGCCGCACACCGTCGAGCTGGTGTCGGGGCCCGGGTGTCCGGTCTGCGTGACGTCCCAGCGCGACATCGAGCGCATTCTCCTGCTTGCCCGCAGCCCGGGAGTCGCGCTGTGCTCGTTCGGCGACATGATCCGTGTGCCGGGGCTTCAGACATCGCTGGTCGAGGAACGGTCCCGCGGCGCGGATGTACGCATCGTCTATTCGCCGCTGGACGCGCTCGCACTCGCCTCCCGTGAACCGGAGCGCGAGGTGGTGTTCGCGGCCGTAGGCTTCGAGACCACGGCGCCGGGCGTCGCCTCGGTCGTGCTGCAGGCCCGCGAGCGGCGTCTCGCCAACTTCTCCGTCTACGCCTCGCACAAGCTGATTGTCCCCGCAATGAAGGCGGTGCTCGAGGGCGCATCGCGCATCGAAGGGTTCATCACGCCCGGGCATGTTTCCGTGATCATCGGTCCGGAAGCCTACGAAGACGTCGCGCAACACTACGCGGCGCCGTGCGTCGCCACGGGGTTCGAGCCTTCGGACGTTCTCGAGGGCATCGCCATGGTGCTGGAATGCATCGCGGCGAAGCGCACGGGGTCGTTCGTGCAGTACACGCGGGCCGTCAAACCCGGCGGCAACACGCGCGCGTGGGACATCCTGCTCCGCGTGTTTGATATCGCCGATGCGGAGTGGCGCGGGCTTGGCGTCATTCCCGGCAGCGGTCTGGTCTTGAAGGAAGCCTTTGCCTCGTTCGACGCCGCCCGCAGGTACGCCCTGCCGGACATGGCGCCGGTGCAGTTGCCCCGGTGCCGCTGCGGAGACGTCCTCAAAGGGGTCATCCACCCGCCCGAATGCCCGTTCTTCGGGAACGAATGCACGCCGCGCAATCCGCTCGGTCCGTGCATGGTCTCCTCGGAAGGCTCCTGCGCCGCCCGGTATAAATATGGATAAAGCGGGGGAAGTTTTTCCGGGGAGACCGTTCTTTTCGGAAGAAAGGAAAGGTCCCCCCGGACCCCCTCCAAAGAAAAGCGACTTTGTAGTCAGATTCAGGACTCGGTAGTACGGATCATGGAAAACTCGAAGCACATTGTATTGGCCCACGGCGGCGGGGGCGCGCTCACGCGCGAACTGATCACCGACGTGCTGGTGGCGTCGCTGGGCCGTACGGCCGAAGCATTGCCCGACGCCGCCGCGGTGCCGGGCGCCGAGGGGCTGGTGTTCACCACGGATTCGTTTGTGGTTAAGCCGCTGTTTTTTCGCGGCGGCGACATCGGCAGCTTGAGCGTTCACGGCACGGTCAACGATCTTGCCGTATCGGGCGCGGAACCGTTGGCCCTGTCCATGGGACTCATCATCGAGGAAGGGTTTGATATCGAAACCCTGGGCCGAATCGTGCGTTCGGCGGCGAGCGCGGCCTCGGTGTCCAACGTCCAGATCGTCACGGGCGACACCAAAGTCGTTGCGCGGGGGGAAGCCGACCAGCTCTTTGTGAATACGGCGGGCATCGGCATCCGGCGCATTCATCCGGACCCGAAAAGCCTTCAGGCCGGGGACCATGTGCTCATCAACGGAGGGATTGCGGAGCACGGCATCGCGGTCATGAGCGAGCGCGAAGGAATCGCGTTCGAGACGCGGGTGCGGTCCGACGCGGCGCCGGTATGGCCCTTCGTCAAAGCGCTCATCGACGCCGGCATCGAACCCCGCGTCATGCGCGACCCCACACGGGGCGGTCTGGCCGCGTGTTGCGTGGAACTGGCCGACGATTCGGGCGTTACGGTGGAGTTGGATGAGCAAGCCATACCCGTGCGGCCCGAGACCCGCGCCGCGTGCGACATGCTGGGCCTGGACCCGCTCAACGTCGCCAACGAGGGCAAGATCGTCGTGTTTGTGGCTGAAGACTGCGCCGAACTGGCCCTCGACACGCTCAAGAAGGCTCCCGGCGGCGAACACGCCGCCCTTATCGGCCGGGTCGTGCCCCGCAAACGGGTCTCGTGCGTCATGCGCACCCGGTTCGGCGGGGAACGCATTGTCGAGATGCCTTACGGTGAAGATCTGCCGCGAATCTGCTGAGGGGGCCTACAGGACTTATAAGACCTGTAGGACCTATGAAGCGGAGCGCGGGTTTATTCTCGTGCGGCGGCCTGGGCCTCAATCCACTCGAGGAACTCGTTGGTGCCTTCGCCGGTGGTGGCGGCGGTGCGAAAGACGGGCATGTCCGGCACCAGCGCGCGCACATCGCGTTCCATGCGGTCGACATCGCAGGCGATGTACGGCAGGAGATCGGTCTTGGTGATGACCATGGCCGAGGCCACCTTCATGGCCTTGGGGTATTTCGCGGGCTTGTCATCGCCTTCCGTGGTGGACACGATGGCCACCTTGATATTCTCGCCGATTTCAAAACTGGCGGGGCACACGAGGTTGCCGACGTTCTCGATGAACAGGAGGCTGATCCCCTCGAGTGAGAACTCTTTCAAGGCGTCGCGCACCATGGCGGCATCCAGGTGACACGCGCCGACGGTGTTGATCTGCCAGGCGCGCAATCCGGCCTGTTCGATGCGGCGCTTGTCGTTGTCGGTGGCGAGGTCGCCCTCGATGACGGCCGCGCGACCCTTGATGCGGGGGGCCAGGGCTTCGAGCAGGCTGGTCTTGCCGGCTCCCGGCGAGCCGATCAGGTTGACGACGAAGATGCCCTTCTTGTGGAACATCTCGCGCAATTCCACGGCGATTTCGTGGCCTTTGGCCTGCACTTTCTGTTCAAGCTTGACCGTCTTGCTCATCCAGTTCGATCTCCTCAATAACGAGTCCGGCGCCAAACAGCGGCCGTTCGGCGCCCGGCGGCAGGGGCACTTCCTCGATCTCGATGGCCGCGCCGTCCATGATGGTGTCTACCGAAATACTCTCGAGGCAGAACCGCAGGCTGGCGGGTTCGAGGGCGAGGTATTCGTCGGCGCGCAGTTTGACGCGCGTTACGCGCGCCCCGTCGAAACCGGCCGTTTCGCGCTGAATGGTCTCCAGGATCTGTTGTGCAAACGACAGTTCGTGCATCGAACGAGGATAGCGCACCCGGACGCCCGGCGCAAACGGAGTGCGCGGCAGGTCATTGCGCCGCGGCCGCCAGGAAGGCGTCGATGTTCCCGGCCGGCACGCCGGGGGGCATGCCGCCGCCGCAGGAGAGGATGAGACCGCGCGTGTCCTCAACGGATTCGAGGATCTCGTGGACGGACTGCCGCACCTGGCCGGGGGCGCCCTGGGCCAGAACGTCCCGGGGCGGGATATTGCCGAGCAGGGCCACGTCTTTTCCCACGGCTTCGCGCATGGCCTGCAGCGGATGGGTGTGCGAGAAATTGAAGAGATTGATGCCGATGTCCGCGAGATGGGGCGCGCAGATCAGGCCCTCGGCATCGTTGTGAAAGAAGCGCACGCGGGCGTCGATGGCCTCAACGGTGCGTCGGAGATAGGGTTTGGCGAATTCCACGAAATCGTCGGGTCCGACGAATCCCGCCAGATCATCGAGGATCAGCACGCCGTCGATGCCGGGAAAGGTGGCGGCCTGGAGCTTCAGCCAGTCTTCGAGATAGGCGGTTATGGTGTTTAGAAACCCGTGGGATGCGTCGGGATCCATTTTCAGCCCGAGCAGAAACTCGGTGTTGCCGAGGAGAAACCCGGCGATATTCAGCGGTCCTCGCGCGACCGCGAAGCGGATGGCGTGGCCGGCGCCGGTGATGCGCGGTTCGAGGTGTTGCAGCCGTTTGAGCACGAACGGAGCGAGGCCGTCGGTCCGGGGGGTGGGCTTGGGAAGCGCGGCGGCGCGTGCGATGTCGTCACACACCCGCTCGGCGAACGGAAACTCGTTGTCGGGAAAGATGCATTTTGCGCCGAACGCCGACGGCTCGGTGCACATGCCGTATTCCGCCCAGAAGCCCGGCAGGAAGAGGACATCGGGGAACCGTTCGACGGCCTGGAGGTTTGCCTCGAACCATCGGGACTCGCTGCTCAGGTAATCGAGGATCGACATGCCGGCCCAGTTGGGCAGCCAGGGGCTGTCGATGATGAATCCCACGGGCGGCGGGCCCGCGTGGGCGCCGTCCACCACGGCCAGCAGCGTGTTCCATTGTTCCTGGGTCATCGGTTCTGTTGCGCTCCTGAGGGTTGCGTGCCCGGCGGGTGTATTCGGCCAGGCCGCTGAAGACGCTACCACACCGGCGGGACGGGCGCAATGCGCCGCCCCATAAACGAAGCGGGGGAACCTCCCTGGCGGAAGGTTCCCCCGGCGAGTGCAGCGAGTCTCAGTACTTGCCGTACAGGGGACCGAAGTTGGCGCAGGCGCGGTAGTCGGCGCCCATCGGGTCTTGCGCGCCGAAGGCCGACCACGCGGTGGGCCGGAACACGTCGGCCTCGTCGACGTTATGCATGCAGACGGGGATGCGCAGAACGGACGCGAGCGCGAGCAGGTCGGCGCCGATGTGGCCGTAGGCGAAGGCGCCGTGGTTGGCGCCCCAGTTGTTCATGACCGAGTAGACGTCGCGGAACGGGCCCTCGCCGGTGACGCGCGGCGCAAACCACGTGGTGGGCCAGCCGGGGTCGGTCCGGTCGTTGAGCTGGGCATGAACCTCGTAGGGGAGGCTGCAGGTCACGCCTTCGGCGAGTTGAAGCACCGGTCCGAGCCCTTTGACCATGTTGACGCGAATGAGGGTCACAGGCATTCCACCTTCGGTCAGGAAGCAGGACGAGAAGCCGCCCCCGCGGAAGTATTCGCGGTTGCCGGGATACCACGTGGTGGCTTCCAGGCAGGCCTTGACCTCCCTGGGGTCGATCTCCCAGAACGGTTTCATGACCGGCTTGCCTTTGCCGTCGGTCTGGCGGCCGCTGCCGTCGAGGGCGGCCGCGCCCGAGTTGATGAGATGGATGAGGCCGCCGGCGGCGTCGCCCGACAGCTCATGGCCGGTGACGCGCTTGACCGCGGCAGGGCTCCAATAGGTCCGGACGTCTGCGAAGACCTGCGCGGTATTCGTGAGCAGGTAGCCGAAGATCATGGCCGTGGCGTTGAGGCTGTCGTTTTCGGTGGCCATGACGTAGGGGGCGCGGATGCCGTTCCAGTCGAACGACGAGTTCAGCAGGGCTTCCATGAAATCGCCGTTGGGAAAATGGTCGGTCCACTGGCGCTGGCCCTGGAATCCCGCGGCGAGGGCGTTGCGTCCGAGGGCTTCTTCACCCCAGCCCATGCGGGCGAGCCTGGGATTGCCGCTCATGATGTCGCGCCCGATGAGAAACATCTTCACGCAGGTTTCCCAGACCTTCGCCTTCTGGGCGTGGCTCATGCGCAAGTGTTTGGGGTTGCCGTCTTTTCCTTCGTTGCAGTGCTTCTTCGCCCACTTGACGCCTTTTTCAAACTCGGCCTTGTCGTAGATCTGCTCGTCCATGCGGCGCACGAACTCCGACATGTCGATGGTTTCGACGCGCATGCCGAGGTAGTTTTCGAAGAAGCTCTGATCGACCATCGAGCCCGCGATGCCCATGGAGACATTGCCCATCGACACGTAGGATTTGCCGCGCATGATGGCCGCGGCCAGCCCGGCCCGCGCGAACCGCAACATCTTCTCCTGCACGTCGGCCGGAATGGCGGTATCGCCGGAGTCCTGCACATCGCGCCCGTAGATGCTGAACGCGGGGAGGCCTTTCTGATTGTGGGCGGCCAGCACCGCGGCGAGATAGACCGCGCCGGGGCGTTCGGTGCCGTTGAAGCCCCACACCGCTTTCGGCATGAGGGGGTCCATGTCCATGGTCTCGGAACCGTAGCACCAGCAGGGGGTAACCGAGAGCGAGACGCCTACCCCTTCCCTGGCGAATTTGGCGGCCGCCTGAGCGGCTTCCGCGACACCGCCGATGCAGGTATCGGCAATGACGCACTCGACCGGGGCGCCGTTCGGGTAGCGCAGTTTCCGTGCGAGCAGCCTGGCCGCGGCTTTGGCCAGGCTCATGGTCTGGTTTTCAAGCGATTCGCGGACCCCCTTGCGGCGTCCGTCGATGATCGGCCGGATACCGATTTTCGGAAAATCGCCAATCCAACGATTCTCAACCACTGAAACGTCTTTCTTACTCATGATTTCCTCCACTTAACGACAATTAGCGTTGTACGCGCAGAGTCTTCCCCGGTTTGTGAAAGGTAATGCGCCAAAGCCGTAACGCTTATCCACCCTTCACGTTACCTGTTGGCCGTTCGGAAGGCAAATTTCGCCCGGCGGCATTGCGGAGACGGGCGGTTGTTTCCGGGCCGGTCAGACGCGTGCCGCGCGCTCAAGGGCCATCCCGTCCAGCAGCATCCAGTGGATGTCGGTGCGGTTGGTGTGCGGTCCCGCATAATAGACCAGGAGCAGGCCGCCGTCCGGTGTGCGACAGGTTGCGGGCAGACCCGACGAAAAGGCGCCCATCTCGGCCCACGCATCCTGCATGGTGGCGTGGCCGGCCGGAGAGCACAGGGCGGTGAAATCGTCGAGCATCCGTTCGCTGCGTTGGGGCCAGGTGAGCCCGCCGTCGCGGCTCAGGCGCAGTTTGAGCGCGGGTCTGCCGGTTCGATCCATATAGACCATGGCCAGGGTGGCATTCTCGAGCGCCACGACGGGAGCGGGCTGGCCGGGGACTCCCGTGTCCCACACCGGTTGCCAGGTCAGCCCCCCGTCGCCGGATCGGCTGGCGTGGATGTTGCGGTAGGCGCCCGCGGCGCGGTCATAGGTCCAGAAGACGTTGAACAGCGAGCCATCCGGGAGCACGGAAGGGCGCTGATCCCAGTAGAACACCCGGTTGGCGGGGTCGGGGCAGACCTCGACGCTTTCCGGCCAGGTGTGTCCCGCGTCGCGCGAGAACATCAGCACCGATGCATGCCGCCAGGGGGCGGGATCTGTGTACGGCTTGTTCAGTTCGAACTGACAGGCCCAGCGTCCGTCGGGGAGAACCAGGGCGGGGCCGGTGATTGGCGTGGGTTGACCGTACGGCGCGGTGTTCATTCTCGCGGGCGTGGTCCACGTGGCGCCGTCATCCTGAGAGCATGCGTGGAAGATGTGGCTGTCCAGGAGTCCCTCGGTGGTTTCGTTGAAGAACGGCCGTTCCGGGTCGGAGGCATCCACCCAGTACAGCGTTGCCAGGACGCGGCGGCCGCCGAGAGGCGTGCAGTAGAGCGCGCGGAACCGGCCGGTCCTGCCGTCGAGGATGGGCGGCTGAAAGGGAGCGGCGGGGGCGCTCCATGTCGCGCCCCGGTCATCCGACCAGGTCAGGTAGGCGCTCTGGCCCTCCACGGCGTCTTTCGTAATCGCGCCGCGGAATCCGCACAGCCATCGTCCGGAAGGGAGCACGCACACGCCGGGAAACGCGCGGCTCGGGCCGCCGGCCGGCTCGTCGACCGTGACCCTGCCCTGCGCTTTGATTACGGATTCAGTGATCATTGGGCGTCCTTTGGCGCCAGGACGAGGTCCTTGAACTCGATCCAGCCCTCGCTGTGCATTTGAAGACCCATGCGGCCGGCGTTCCGGATGGTCACGTTGTAGAACGACTCGGCGGCTCTTCGGCCGTCGATGTAGGTTGTCACGTGGGAACCCCGTGCGATGATCTGGACCAGCATCCATTCCCCGGGGCGGACGAGCGCGTCGTCGCACCGGGCAATGCCGTAAATGCTCCCGGTCGGCATGACCGCGGCGGGCACGTCGTAGATCTGGACTTCCTGGCCGGCGTGGCTGTTGTCTACCGGCCAGCGGAAATGAATGCCGCCGTTTGTGGTGGCGGCCGATGAGCGGAGATAACAGCGGAAATCGAAATCCGTGCAGACGGCCTCATGGACCAGGTGGCCGTTGCCGTCGGCAGCGCGGATGACGCCCTGCCCGCCGGTCCATGTGGCCGCACCGTCGGCCACGGTCCATCCGGTGAGGGCCTCGTCGGCGGCCAGGACAATCCCGTGTTCGGAATCGGGCAGGGGGGTGAGCGTCATGTTTCTGACCTGAAGGGCGTCCTGCCCGCTGTTCTGGAAACCGAGGGCGCCCCGGCGGAGGGTATGCCCCAGTCCGGCCGCCTCGAGGTCCACATCCTGGACGGTCTGGCCGTTCATCGTCACCTGCAGGCGGGGCCAGTCCAGGCGTACCTGGCAGGTGTTCCATTCCCCGGGCTTGTTGCGTGCATTGACCAGGGGCGCGATGTGTCTGAAGAGGGCGCCCGTGGAATATGGCGTGTCGTGCTCTGTCGGATGGCCGGACAGCTCCAGCTCGAGCCCGGCGCGGTACTGCCGGTTGCGGGGTGCGTGAAGGTAGAGGCCGGTGGCGGTCCACGAAGCGACGTTGAACTCGAAGCTGAGATCGAAGTTCTCGAAATCGGCCGTGGTGAGGAGTTCCCCCGGAACACCGTCGGCTTTCTTGAGGCTCAACGTGCCCGCATCGAGAACAAACGACCCCTCCGACCCGCCGGACCGGGTCCAGTGTTCCAGGGATTCCAGCAGGTTGACCGGCGCTTCCGCGGCGGCTCCAAGCGTGGTAAAGGCAGCAACGACCGTGAGGACGACAGGCAATGTCATGGGAACGGACCTCCTTGTGGCGGCACGGGGCTATTCCCGGCTACGCGTCCCTATATTACCGGCCAAAGAGGTGTGATTCCAGAGACTTAGGATGGGCGTCCCCTCGGATCCGGTCGGGCGGGACGGGGTTTTTCCGGAACGCCGTGTTCTGCAGGCAGGAGCGGCGGGCGCGAGCGTGGACGGTTCTGCGTAAGTGGTTGCGGCAGGTGCAGGTTGAGTGCATTCGTGATTGTTATGGAAATTGATAAGCATTGCTTAAGAGAGAGGTAGAATTTTGACAAGGTGATTCGGGGTTTAGTACGATCCCGCGAATATCCTCGCCGGCAGCACGGCGCAGGGCTGGCCTGCACGAACCCAAGGCGGGGGCTTTCCGGCGGCCTGGCAGATGCACGTCGCGCACTCAGTATCTCCGCGCCAGGGACCAAGAGTACTGAAGAGGGCAAGGAAGAACTGTATATGCACTCGATTTCACACGACGGGATGTACCAACCGTTTTACGAGCACGACGCCTGCGGCATTGGGTTTGTGGTCAATCTGAAGGGGACGGCCTCCCATGCGATCGTGCGCCAGGGCATCCAGGTGCTGGAGAACCTGGTGCACCGCGGCGCGTGCGGGTGCGACCCCGAAACGGGCGACGGCGCGGGGATGCTCGTGCGTCTGCCCCACCGGTTTTTCCAGGAGGAATCCGCACGGCTGAAGTTTGACCTGCCCGCGGCGGGGGCCTATGCGGTGGGGATGGTCTTCCTGCCGAAACCGGATGCGGACCGGGCGGCCTGCCGGGAAATCGTCGAGCAGGCGATCGCCGACGAGGGGCATACGTTTCTGGCGTGGCGTGAAGTGCCGTGCGATTCGTCGGCCATTGGTCCTTTGGCGCGGTCCAACGAGCCCCGGATCGAACAGGTGTTTCTGAAGGGGGGGGACGGCCTCTCCGATGGCGACGCGTTTGAGCGGCGGCTGTATGTGCTGCGCCGGGTGATCGAGCGCCGGGTGCGCGCGGCGCAACTCGAGCACGGCGGCCAGTTCTACATTCCCAGCCTGTCGGCGCGCACGATTGTCTATAAGGGACTCATGCTGGCCGACCAGATGAGCCATTACTATCCCGACCTTTCGGAACCCGCCTTTGAGAGCTATCTTGCGCTGGTGCACCAGCGGTACAGCACCAACACGCTGCCGACGTGGCCCCTGGCGCAACCGTTCCGCTATCTCTGCCACAACGGCGAGATCAACACGCTGCGGGGCAACATCAACATGATGCACTCCCGCGAGCACCATCTTGAGAGTCCGCTGTTCGGCGACGACATCGCCAAGCTGCCTCCGATCCACACCCTGGGCGCGAGCGATTCGGCCATCCTGGACAATTCGTTCGAGCTGTTGATGCAGGGCGGGCGTTCGGGGCCGCATGCGATGATGATGCTCATTCCCGAGCCCTGGAGCGGACACGAATCGATGCCCGATTACAAACGGGCGTTTTACGAGTACCACGCCTGCATGCAGGAGCCGTGGGACGGCCCGGCGTCCATCGCCTTCACCGACGGGACCCGCATCGGCGCGGTGCTGGACCGTAACGGCCTGCGGCCGTCGCGCTACTGGGTCACGAAGGATGATTTCGTGGTGCTGGCGTCGGAAGTGGGCGTTCTCGACGTGCCGGAAGAAAAGATCGTCAAGAAAGGCCGACTGGAACCCGGCCGCATGTTCTATATCGACACCGCCGAGCACCGGATCATCGACGACGACGAGCTCAAGGAGACCATCTGCAAGGCGCATCCGTACCGCGACTGGCTGAACACGCACCGGGTGGTTCTGCCGGGCAGGCTTGAGGCGAAGACGTCTTCGGGCACGCGTGCGGAAGCGCCGCTGCTCGAGCGCCAGCAGGTCTTCGGGTATAGCCAGGAAGACATCGACGTGCTGCTGAAGCCCATGGCGCTCACGGCGCACGAGCCCGTGGGGTCCATGGGCAACGACGCGCCCCTCGCGGTGTTGTCGAGCCGGCCTCAGTTGCTGTTCAACTATTTCAAACAGTTGTTCGCGCAGGTTACGAACCCGCCGATCGATCCCATCCGGGAAGAGATTGTCATGTCTCTGGAGATGGACATCGGCCGCGAGCGCAATCTCCTGGGGACGACCCCTGAACACTGCCGGCGGCTGCACCTGTCCTCGCCCATCATCACCAACGAACAGCTGGCGTACATCAAGCAGCTCGACCAGGCGGATCTGCGGGCCGCGACGATCTCGACGCTTTTCCCGGCCCAGGGCGGCCCGGCCGCGATGGAAGCGGCCGTCGACCGCATCTGCGCGGACGCCAGCGAGGCCATACGCGGCGGCGCGACGCTGCTGGTGTTGTCGGACCGGGGCGTGAACGCGGAGTTCGTTCCCATCCCCAGCCTGCTGGCGACGGGCGCCGTGCACCAGCATCTGGTGCGCGAAATGAGCCGGTCCGAGTGCGGCCTGATCGTTGAAACGGGCGAGGCGCGGGAAGTCATGCACTTCTGCCTGCTTACGGGCTACGGTGCGGGCGCCGTAAACCCGTACCTGGCGTTCGAAACGCTGAACGCGCTGGCGGCCGAAGGCCAGCTCGCGGAGGCCGCGCCGGGCGACGCCTGCGCGAACTTCATCAAGGCGGTCGAGAAGGGCATGCTGAAGACCATGTCGAAGATCGGCATTTCGACGCAGCACAGCTACCATAGCGCGCAGATCTTCGAGGCGGTGGGACTGAGCTCGGCCCTGGTGGAGCGGTGTTTTGCGGGCACGGCCACGCGGATCGAGGGGATCGGGATGGCGGAGGTCGGCCGCGAGACCCTGATGCGGCATGCGCTGGCGTATCCGGAGCACCCGGCGCGTCCGCGCACGCTGGATCCGGGCGGGGTATACAAGTGGCGGCGCCGCGGCGAGTATCATCAGATCAATCCCGATACCATCGCCCGGATTCAGCACGCGACGCGCGGCAACAGCCGGGAGAAATACCGGGAATTCGCGGCGCTGGTCAATGATCGTACCCGCACGCTGGCGGCGTTGCGCGGTTTGCTCAAGTTCAAGAAGGGGAATCCGGTTCCTCTGGATGAGGTCGAACCGGCCAAAGCGATCGTAAAACGGTTTTGCACCGGCGCGATGTCGTTCGGCTCGATCAGCCGCGAAGCGCACGAGACCCTCGCCATCGCCATGAACCGCATCGGCGGGCGCAGCAACACCGGCGAGGGCGGCGAAGACCCCGCGCGGTTCGAGCGCGACCCGAACGGCGACTGGCGCCGCAGCGCCATCAAGCAGGTGGCCTCGGGCCGGTTCGGCGTAACCAATGAATACCTTGTGAACGCCGCCGAGCTTCAGATCAAGATGGCCCAGGGCGCCAAACCGGGCGAAGGCGGCCAGCTGCCCGGGCACAAGGTCTTCGACGAGATCGCCCGCATCCGGTATTCGACGCCGGGCGTCGAACTGATCTCGCCGCCCCCGCACCACGACATCTATTCGATCGAGGACCTCGCGCAGCTCATACACGACCTCAAGAATGCCAACGTCCACGCCAACGTTTCGGTGAAGCTGGTGTCGGAAGTCGGCGTCGGCACCGTGGCCGCGGGGGTGTCGAAGGGCAAGGCGGATCTCGTGCTGGTCAGCGGCGATGTGGGCGGCACGGGCGCGTCTCCGCTGAGTTCAATCAAGCACGCGGGACTGCCCTGGGAACTCGGGCTGGCCGAGGCGCAGCAGGTGCTCGTGGAGAACAACCTTCGCAGCCGCATCCGGGTGCAGACGGACGGCCAGTTGAAGACCGGCCGCGACGTCGCGATCGCGTTTCTGCTCGGCGCCGATGAGGTCGGGTTCGCGACGGTGCCGCTCATCACGATGGGCTGCATCATGATGCGCAAATGCCACCTGAATACGTGCCCGGTCGGCGTGGCCACGCAGGATCCGGAGCTCCGCAAGAAGTTCACGGGCAAACCCGAGTACGTGATCAACTATTTCTTTTTCGTGGCCGAGGAAGTGCGCGAGATCATGGCCGAACTGGGGTTCCGCACGGTGAACGAGATGATCGGCCATGCGGAGATGCTCGAATACGACCCGTTGCCGGACCACTGGAAAGCCCGGACGCTCGATCTCTCCCGGGTGCTCTATCGGGCCCGCCCGTGGGACGGGGAGACCCTGCACCACAGCAAGACCCAGGACCACGGAATTGAGCGGGCCCTGGATCACGAGCTGATCGAGCAGGCCAGACCGGCGCTCGAAAATAAACAGCCGGTGCGGTTCGCGGTGAATATCCGCAACGTGCACCGGACCGTCGGCACCATGCTCTCAAGTGAGTTGACCCGGAAGCACAATGTCGGCCTGAACACGGGCTACCTGCCGGAAGACCTGGTCTGGATCGACTGCAACGGGGTGGCGGGGCAGAGTTTCGGCGCGTTTGCGATCCAGGGCGTAACCCTGAACGTGACGGGCGAGGCCAATGACTATTGCGGCAAGGGCCTGTCGGGCGGCAAGATCATCGTCACACCGCCCGCGAACGCCGTCATTGTGCCCGAAGAGAACATTGTGGTGGGCAACGTGGCGCTGTACGGCGCCACGGGCGGCAAGGCCTTTTTCCGGGGCGTCGCCGGCGAGCGCTTCTGCGTGCGCAACAGTGGCGCCTGGGCGGTGGTGGAAGGTGTCGGCGACCACGGTTGCGAATACATGACCGGAGGCCGCGCGGTCATCCTCGGCCGGACCGGCCGCAACTTTGCCGCGGGCATGAGCGGCGGCATCGCGTTTGTGTATGACCCCGACGGGACCTTTGCGCGGCGCTGCAACCGCGACATGGTGGATCTGAAGCCGTTGCACGACAAGAGCCTGCCGGAACTGCGGGGATTGCTCGAGGACCATTTCGAGTATACCGGCAGCACGGTTGCCAGGGCGATCCTCGACCAGTGGGACGAGGCGCGGGAGCAGTTTGTGCGCGTGATGCCCCGCGATTATGCGCGCGTACTGAAACAGACCGAGGCGAAGGAACGCGTGGCCGGGGGCCCGGTGTCGTAGCCGGGCCGGGTGTTTGCATATACCATACGGCACGCCACACGCAGGAATTGACGCACGATGACAGACACATGGCCCAGTAAAGAACGAGGCTTCATGACGTTTCAGCGGGAATTGCCGTCCGACGAAGCGGTGCCGCGGCGCCTTGGCCACTGGCGGGAGTTCTCGAGGAAACCGGATCCGGAGATGCTGCGGCAACAGGGATTCCGCTGCATGAACTGCGGGGTGCCGTTCTGCATGTCGGGGTGCCCGTTGGGCAACATCATTCCCGATTTCAATGACCTCGTGAAGGACGACCGGTGGCTGGAGGCCGTGGCGACGCTGCATTCGACGAACAACTTCCCGGAGTTCACGGGCCGGGTGTGTCCTGCGCCCTGCGAGGCGGCGTGCTGCCTGGGGGTGACCGATCCGCCGGTGACGATCAAGCTCATTGAGAAGACGATCGGCGACCGCGCCTGGAACGAGGAGTGGGTGAAACCGGCGCCGCCCGGGAAACTGACCGGAAAACGCGTCGCCGTGGTCGGGTCGGGGCCGGCCGGGCTTGCCGCGGCGCAGCAGCTTCGCCGCGCGGGCCACGAGGTTACGGTATTCGAACGCGCGGACGAGCCGGGCGGTCTGCTGGTGTACGGCATCCCCGATTTCAAGTTGGAGAAGACGCTGGTACGGCGCCGCGTGCGGCAGATGGAAGACGAAGGCGTCGTCTTTCGCTGCAATACGCATGTGGGAACGGACGTGTCCGCGCAGGAGCTTGTGGAGACGCATGACGCGGTGCTCCTGGCCATCGGCTCGACGCAGCCCCGCGACCTGGAGCTGCCGGGACGCGAGCTGGACGGCATTCATTTCGCGATGGAGTTCCTGACCCAGCAGAACCGGCGCGTGGCCGGCAAGGCTCTCCCCGAGCATCTGCTCAGCGCGAAAGACAAGACCGTCGTCATCCTGGGCGGCGGCGATACGGGGTCCGACTGTCTCGGAACCAGTCTCCGGCAGGGGGCACGGCAGGTATGGTGCTTTGAACTGCTGCCCAAACCCCCGGAAGGCCACAACGACGCCACGCCCTGGCCCCTGTGGCCGCTGGTGCTGCGGACGTCCACCAGCCACGAGGAAGGCGGAGAACGGGACTGGAGCATTCTGACCAAATCGTTCAGCGGGACGCATGGCCGCGTGGAGAAGCTTCATGCGGTGCGTCTCGAGTGGAGCGCGCCGGACGCGAACGGGCGCGCCCGGATGCAGGAGATCCCGGGCAGCGAGTTCGAGGTGGAATGCGACCTGGTGCTGCTGGCGCTGGGCTTTGTTCATCCCGAACATGGCCTTGCCCGCGCGCTGGGTCTCGAGCTGGATGCCCGCGGCAACCTCCAGGCCGGCTATGGAGAGTATAAGACCAGCCATCCCAAAGTGTTCGCGGCGGGAGATGCGCGCCGGGGCCAGTCGCTCGTCGTGTGGGCCATCCACGAGGGGCGCGAGGCCGCCCGGGCGGTGGACCAGGCCCTGATGGGGCGTTCAGACCTTCCTGGCGCGGATTCGCATGGCTACGACGCGTTGGGGATTGCGGGCGCATCGGCGTAGATTGCGGTTTATCAACGGGTTGGGCCGTGCGCGCGGGCTGCGGTTTTGTAACAATCCGACGCTCTGACGGTATCATGGATGTGAGCCGGAACGCGGAGCCAGACGGACGGAGCAAGGCTCACAAGTCCGCAATTTCAAACCTGTTTGGCACGTTGTGGGAACTTGACAACCCCCTGTGGGGATAGTAGAATGCGCCCGCCGATATGTTCCGGAACGGGACAGGGTGGGAAGTGTCCATATGCAGGGAACACGTTGGCAGAGAAAGGGGAACTTTACGTATGAAACACCTCAAGATGTTGACCAGACGGCCGGCCGAGGCTCAGGATATTCCAACACTCATCAACATTGTCGCCCTGATTCAGGGATTGCTTACCGCGATTCTCTCGTTCAGCCAGGCGAAGGAGGGCACTGCCGAGTAAGTGCCTTGTGGCGCAGCGCTTACGTTAGTGCAAGCACGGCGCGGCGAGTCCACTCGGGAGCAGGGCCGGGGTCGCCCGTGCTGTGGAGATGAAGGATTTCTGAATCTACACGGGAGTTGCGAAAGGAACCGAGGGAGGTCCAGGATGAAACATATTCGGAAAATCACGTCGAAGCGGGCGGATGCATTCAGCGATTTCTGGAATGATCTCTCGCGCGCTTGGTCAAACTTCGTGTACGCCAAGAAGAACGAAGTCGCTGTCTAGTTTGACGAACGGATTCTGGTATGCCGGGGCGCTCAGGTGGGTGAGGTCCCGGCATTCGTTTTTCCTGTGGGCCTCCTGTAAAATGGGGGATTTGAACACGATGCGGCGTTTTGTGGCGCTCCGTCAGTGCGCTGTGTGAGGGGATACCGGTGATTTTTGGTGAGCATTGCGTCATCCGGGCCGCGGAACCCGACGACGCCCCCGCGCTGAAACGGGTGTATCACCCGGGGAAACCGCGTGCCGCCACGCTGGACCGCCGTCGCGAGCCCATTCTGCCCACCACCGACGAATTGCGGGAGCTGCTTGGCAACAAGGACGTCAAGCTGCTGGGCGAGTATTATGCGGTGGAAGACGCCACGGGCGAGATTCGCGGGTTTTGCTGCCTGCGGGCGGGGCGCCAGGACGTGTTTTTCGGGGAAATGCTCTTGATGTTCATCGAGGACGCCGATCTGGGCACCGGGATGGCCGGCGAAACCTTTGCCTTCCTGAAGCACAAGGCGTTCATGGAACGCCGCCTGAACAAGATCGTCGCCCAATGCCTGGATACCGAAACGGACCTGCGTGTCTTTCTTGTTCAACAGGGATTTCAAAGCGACGGGGTGGCGCGCGAAGTCCTCTATACCCTGGGGCGCTGGTTTGACAACGAGACGCTCTCCCTGTTTGCGTCTCAGCACGAGGATGCATGATCCATGGCCCTTCGCAGCAACATATTCATCCGGCGGGCGGAACGCGAAGACCTCGATACGGTGGTCGAGTGGATGGAAGACCCCGATTTCCAGCTGTTTCTGTACGGCGACGTGACGCGTTCGCAGCGCCAGATCCGCGAACAGATCGTGGGGCTGCTGGGGCGGGCGCCGGGGCACACCATGCCGGCGGCGTTCCAGTTAATCCTGGATTCGGAGACGGACGGGCCGGTCGGCCTGGTCTTGCTGCAGAACGTGAGCTGGCGCAACCGCGCGTGCAGTCTGGACGTCTACGTCGGCCAGAAGAACCTGCGGAAGGGCATCGTAATCGGGCTGGCCTTTTACCGCATCATGGAATACTGCTTCGATGAGTTGAACCTGCATCGCGTGAGCGCATACATCTATTCGTTCAATTCCCCCTCGTGGCGCATCATGGAACGGAGCAACGCCAAACGCGAACTGACGCTCAAGGATCATGTGGTGCGGAACGGCCAACTGCACGACATGTACGGCTACGGCCTGTTGAAGCGCGAGTTTGACGAGTTGCGCGAGAACCTCACGGGGCGCATGGAGGGCAAGTCGCTTATTGAGATGATTGACGCCCTGCACGCCAAAGAAGAGGAGGCCGGCGCGTGAGGATTGCTCTGCTGGCATTCCTCGGGCTGCATGTGGCCCACGCGTTGTGGCTGAACGGCCGCCAGGGCGCCGCCGCGCCGGACCGGAAGAACCGGGCGGGGTTGTATCTCATCCAGGTGCCGCTTTTCGTTGTGGCCTGCCTCATCGCCTACCAGAACGGGGCGCTGGGCCGCGCGCTGCTGAATCCCGTGTACATCGCGGCGGGGCTGGTGCTGGGGCACGTGATATTCGTGCTGTCGCTGCTGCTGGTCCACGGCAGTGCGCGCGACGCGCGGGAGGTCTTGCTGGGGTTCGGGGCGATCTGGGAGTTTGCCATCGAAAGCCCCCTGATCCTGAGCCGGTACGTGGGCGTGGCGGTGACGGAAGAAGTGATCTACCGGGCCGCGGGCCAGCAGACCCTCATCGCATACCTGCGGACGCCGTGGGCGGGCATTGCGGCCGTTGCGGTGCTGTTCTCGGTGGTTCACGCGCATTTCTTCCGCAACACGTTTTCGCAATCCCTGGAATTTGTGGTGTTTGCCGTGCTTCTGGGCGTCCTGTACTGGCTGACCGGGAGCCTCATCTTTGTGATCGCAGTGCACGCGATTCGGAACATCGAGATTGCCTATCTGGAGTTTCTGGGCAAGCTCGAGGAACTTGGCGACGAGGAAGCGGCCCTTCGCGAGGTCGAACATTCCGTGTTGCAGAGGCAGTCGGGGCTGGCATGAACATGGATCCCATCATACGCGTCGACGACGTCCACAAAACCTTCTTTACCCACCATTTTTTCAGCAAGGGCGAAAAGACCGGGGCCCGGTGCTTTCATGAGAAACGGCGCGTGCACGCGGTGAAGGGCGTGGAATTCGGCATCCAGCGGGGCGAGATTTTCGGCCTGCTCGGGCCGAACGGCGCCGGCAAGACCACGCTGGTGAAGATGCTGTCGGGGCTGGTGCGGCCGACATCCGGGCACGTGTATGTCGACGGTCTTGACGTGGATCGGCAGCGCTTGAAGGTGTTGCGGAAGATCGGCGTGGTGCTGGAAGGCACGCGGACGTCGATCTGGCCGCTGACGCCGCTCGAAAACCTGGCGTATTTCGGCAATCTCAAAGACGTCTCGGGCAAAGTGCTCAAGAAGCGTTCGCATGAACTGCTCGATTTCATCGGGTTGAGCGACAAGAAAGATGTGCAGGTGCGGCGGCTGTCGCGCGGGCAGAAGCAGAAGCTCGCCATCTGCATCGCCCTGGTCGCGGACCCCGACGTGATTCTCCTCGATGAACCGACCACGGGCCTGGACGTGCAGAGCGCCCGGTCCATCAAAGATCGCATCATCGAGATGACGCGGGAGCGCAACAAGACGGCGCTGGTGACCACGCACGACATGGGCGTGGCCCAGGAGCTGTGCGACCGCATCGGCATCATCAAGAACGGCGAACTGGCCGCATGCAAACCGACGGATGAACTGCTTGACCTGTTCAGCGAACAGGTTTACGAGCTCCGGCTCGACCGGATGCCGCCGGACGGGACCCTGGGCAGCATCGAGGGCGTGCTCGATGTGAATTTCGAGGCACAGGGCGACGAGGTCTTGTGCGTGGCGGCCATCGAACACGAGTACGCGCTCCGGTCGGAGGCGCTGTACGCCATGCTCGCGCGCCTTCGCGAACGCGGGGTGCAACTGCATTCGGTCAGCTTGCGGCAGCAGAATCTGGAGAACGTATTCCTTCGGGTCACGGGCGATCCGGCGTCGTAAAAGGACGGGACCATGGGTTTTTTGCTGGTACTCAAGGCCGAGATAGTGCGCGGATTGATCATCATGCGCCGCTACTGGTTTGCCACGATTACGGGCCTGATGATCAGTTACGGCTTTCTGATGCTGGTCATTCTGGCCTTCGTGTCCAATCAGGCGGCCCTGGCACAATGGTCGGAGAGCATTTTCGACAAGGTGGTGGGTTTCCTGGTGGGCATGCTGGCGATGGGGCTGGTGGGAATGTTCAGCCAGGGCCTTCAGGGCATGGCGCGGACCGGCGAACTCGAGCAGGTGTGCATGAGCCCGCACGGGCTGGTCACGAATTTTCTCGCGCGCTCGCTTGTCGCCGCGGTGATGAGCATTCTCACGTACACGATTCTGCTCAGCCTGCTGGCGGCGAGTCTCAAAGGGAAGATCCATCTCGATCCCCTGGCGACGGCGCTGGTGCTTGCCCTGACGTACACCAACCTGATCGGGTTTGGCTTCATGGTCGGGGGGCTGGTGCTTGTGTTCAAACAGACCGGCCAGATCGCCATGATCATCCGGCTGGTGCTGCTGATCATTGCGATCGGGTCCGAGGAAGTGGCCAAACTGCCCGCGTGGTTTCGCGCCATCGCCCACTGCGTGCCGATCACCGACGCGGCGATTTCGCTGAAATATGTGCTGATCAAGGGCCAGCAGACCGACGGCCAGTTCAGCAGCATCCTGGTTCAACCGTCGTTTTATTACCTGATCCTGAACGCAACCGTCTGGACCCTGATCGGCATCGCGTGTTTCCGCTACCTCGAGAACTGGAGCCGGGATAAGGGCACCCTGGGGGCTTACTGATGCAAGGCGCGGCGTTGCACCGATTCGAACTCAACGGCAAACGGTACGCCATCGATCCGGAGACGTGTTTCTGTTTCGAATGCGACGAGATCTGCTGGGATGTGCTGGCGCTGTATCCCCAGGCGACGATCAGCCGCATTGTCCATGAATTGAAGCAGAAACACGCCGAGCGCGAAGTGTATGAGGTCGTGGGCGAACTGGAATGGCTGCGCAACGTCAAATCGATCCTGCCCCGGCCAACCCCCGAAGAACTGCACAGGCGCTACGAAATCGAGCAGGGACTGAAGCGTCTGACGGTCGAGCTTCCCGGGGAACCGGCCGGGGAGCCGGCGCCGGAGAAGGCGGGATGGTTCCGGAAAGGGCGCAGCGGGCCGCCGGCGGGTGATTCGTCCATCGGCCGCGACGCGGCCCAGCTGCTGCTCAACCGTTCCGGTAATCAGAAGACGCTGGAACTCGAATTTCTGGAGCGGGGGCGCATCCGGGATGTTGAGCGCGTGGCAGGGTTGTGCGCCGATGCCTTGCGCGCGGCCCGTCTCGCGGGCAAGGAGCTTACGGCGGCCGTGCGGATCCAGGAGGTGAGCCTGGCGCCGTTGCCGGACGCACTGCAGGGGCATTCCATCAGCGCGCGCCTGGAACTGACCGAGCCCGCCACCGCGCGGGACGCGCTCAAACCGCTGGCCGCCGGGAAGGCGTTCACCCTGGCGCAGCTCGCCAAGGCCCTTCAACCGGGCGGCGGCGATGCCCGGGGCCGCATCATCGTGCGGCCCGACACGCCGGATTTCGGGGGCGTGGTCCAGGCGCTCGACGAAGCCGGTTTCAAGGTGATCGAACTCGACCTCGACGCGACGTTTGTCGCGCATCCGGAGCTGCCCCCCGCCGCCATGCTGCCGGCGCTGAGCGCGAGCGCGGTCTATTATGCGCGCCGCCTGCTCGAAGGACACTATTTCCGCCTGGATCCGATCGCCTCGCTGTTCTACCGCATTTACGAGGGCCAGCCGATCCAGCGGGCCGACCCCGTCGGCACCAACGAACTGGGGATCGACGCGAATGGCGACGTGTTCGCCTCCTGGCGGGTGTTCGGGAACGAACGGTTTCGCCACGGGTCCCTGCGCGACGCCGCGCTCGACGAGGCGGCCATCAAACGCTACGAGGACATGGGCGTGCCGACGACGGGACCCTGTCTGCGCTGCTGGGCCCGGCACCTGTGCGGCGGCGGCCGTGCGGCTGTGCATGACGCCCTGAACGGCAATTTTCACCAGCCGCACGAATCCTGGTGCGACGCGCAACGGTCGTGGATGGCCGCGGCGGTCTCGGCGTTCAACGTGCTCTCGGCGGAGGGGGTCAATTTCACGCGGATCTACCAGACGCTGACGCCGGCCTCAGGCAAACGTCCCGGGCTGTCGATGTTCGCGATGCTGCGGGCGGCCATGAGCCTTTCGATCCGGATGCGCCCCGTGGAGGAGTCCGACGCGAAACTGCTTGTGCGCTGGGAAAACTGGAACCCGGCCTCCTATTTTCTGTTCAATGAGAAGGGGGCGTTTGTGGCGACCCGGTATGAGCGCGAGATGGACGCGCTTCACCCGCAGACCCTCGACCAGGAACTGGTGCTTGTGCGCAAGGACGGGACGCCGTTCGGGCTGCTGAAGGTCCGCCCCGAAAAAGGTCTTGAGACCGCGTCGGCATGGCTCTACTTCCGCAACGAAGCCGATTACGCCTCGGCCGACGTGCGCAAAGGGCTGGCGTTCTTGCTGAAACAGGCGGGCCAGCAGCAGGGACTGCGGCGCATCACGGTTGCCGCGGCCGAGTATGAGGAACCCCTGCAGCGCTTTCTGGAACAGTGCGGGTTCACGCGCGAGGGCACGTTGCGCGAAGCGCTCTATCTTCACGGCGTCTATCGCGACGTGCACATCTACGGCGTCACGACGTCAACGCTGTGATGCGGCCGGGCCGGGTCGTGTTCCCGCGCCCGTTCCGCCGATACGGTCATTCACAGGCCGGGGTCTTCCCCGGGTTCCGCGTCGCTTTCGACAACGGCTTCGATGTGGGGGGGAGGTCCCGCGGCGGGGGGCTCGTTCGGAAAGGCGAATTCCAGTTGCTGGTCGCGCACGAGCTTGTAGCGCTTCATCAGCCGCAATATCTGCAAGGTGGGGGAGGTGGTGTAGTTTTCGTGCATGCTGACCTTGTCGAGCAGGTCGCGCAACACACTCGAGAATTCGAGGACGTGGTCGATGCCCGCGGCCTGAAGCAATTGAATGGCGCGCGCCCGGGGCTCCGGCGACGCGGGCAGCTCTGAGATGACCAGAATGCTCTTGAATGGGCGGCTGCCGAATATTTCGCGCGCAAAGGCCAGCGATTCCTGAGAGACGAACTGCCAGAGCACCGGGCTCGATTCGATGATCGAGGGGTAGAACTTGTCGGCATGCCATGCGCGCACCTCGACCAGGGCGCGTTCGATGGCGCCGATCCCCACGGCATTCAGGACGAAGTCGACGTCGTGAGGCAGGGCGGGATTCACGTTTTCGACGAAGACCTGGAGACTGCTGTCGGACGCCCGTTGCCGCAGGCTCTCGCGCTGCCAGTTGGTCAGCACGGCGAACATGTTGAGTTCGAAGAACTCCCGTACCAGTTGCAGGTTGACATCGGCCATGACAGTTCCCGTCCCACCGCCCGGGTTGGGGCTTCGGCGCGCCGTTTCAGGGCGCGCTCAGCGCCTTGCCAATCTTGTGTTCCGGATCGATCGCCAGGATTTCCGCCCCGAGTTCCCTGGCCCGGTCCAGCCGGTCCAGTTGCCGGTAGCACAGCCCGAGTTTGGCGAGGATGTCGACATACCGGAAATTTTCGCCGAACGCAGAATAATACGCGTCTTTGCGGGCCCGGTCGTAGGCGGCCCGGTATTGTTCCAAGGCGGACGAATACTGCTTTCGGGCGTACGCGACTTCCCCGCGCAAATAGTAGCCTTCCACCTGATCGGGGTTCAACTCCAGGGATTTCTCGATCAGTTTATCCGCCCGGTCAAGCGCTTCGAGGGCCAGGGTGGGGTCCGCGGAGACCATGCCGGCCTTGCCGAGGATGAACAGGGCGGCGAAATTCGTGCCGCCCGAGTCAATGGCCATGCGGGCGTTGTGGACGGCTTCGTCAAAACGTCCTTCGGCGAAGTTGACCTGGGCGAGGCCGAGATGGCCGCGCGAGCGTGAGGATTCTATCGTGAGCAGCCATTCAAACTGTTCTTTGGCGTGGGGCAGATCCCCGGCAGCCAGGTAGGCCTGGCCGAGATCGAGACGGAACGGCGCCTTGGAGGGCATGTGGTTCACCACGCGCTGGAGGAGCGACACCGCCTGCGGGGTGGCGCCCATGCGCAGGTAACACTTGCCCAGTTGATGGTAGGCGACGATGAAGGAGGCGTCTTTCTTGATGGCCTGCTCGAAACACTTGGCCGCCCGTTTCAAGTCGCCCTTCATGCTGGCCGTCACGCCGTCGTCGTAATAGCTTTCCGCGTTGTCGCCGCCAAACGCCATGGTGGTGTTCCTTCTGTCCGCGCCCGTTTGGTTTGAATGCTATTTCAGTGCCAGGAGCGCCGCGCGGGCCTGTTCCTCCGGGATGTCCGTTCGTTGCACGACATGGCCAATACGGTCGGCCACGATAAACTTGAGGGTGCCGGCGCGCGCCTTCTTGTCGTGTTTCATGGCCGCCAGCGTTTCGTCAACGGGGAGATCGGGCCAACGCACCGGCAGGCCGTAGGCTTCGAGGCAGGCGCGCTGGCGGGCGACGGCATCGCCGCTGAGGAGGCCGAGATTGTGGGCCAGAACCGCCGCGGCCTGCATGCCCAGCGCCACGGCTTCGCCGTGGAGAAAGACGCCGTAGCGGGTGACGGCTTCGATGCCGTGCCCAAACGTGTGCCCGTAATTGAGGATCGCGCGGAGACCGTGTTCTTTCTCATCCTCGGCGACGACGGCGGCCTTGATCTCGCACGACCGGCGGACGGGCAGCATGAGCGCGTCGAGGTCTTTGGCCAGGATGGGCGCCACACGGTCCTCGAGATAGTCGAACAGGGCGGCGTCGGCGATCATGCCGTGCTTGATGACTTCGGCCAGGCCCGCGCGCAGTTCGCGGTCCGGGAGGGTTTTCAGCAGGGTCAGATCGATAATGACCGCGGACGGCTGGTGAAACGCTCCGAGGGTGTTCTTTCCGAGGGCGTGGTTGACGCCGGTCTTGCCGCCCACGCTGGAATCCACCTGGGCCACAATGGTCGTGGGAATCTGAATGAAGCGGATCCCGCGCATGAAACTCGCCGCCGCGAACCCGGCCACGTCGCCGGGCACGCCGCCGCCGAGCGCCACCACGACGCTGGAGCGGTCCAGCCCGGCTTCCAGAAACATGCCGCAGAATTCTTCGATGCGGACGAGCTGCTTGGCCTCTTCCCCGGCGGGCATGACGCACAGGACGGGCGTCACCCCGGCCGAGCGGACGAGCTCCAGGACCTTCTCGCCGTGGCGTGCCGCGACGTTGGCGTCGGTGCAGACGGCCACGGCCCCTCTCGCCTCAAGCCGCGTTAATTCCGCGGGCAACTGGCTCAGGGTGCGCTCGCCGATGTGAATGGGATACCCCCGGTCTCCGAGAGCCAGGGTCAGGGTTTCCATGAAAGCCGTACTCCTTGCCGTGTTACGGACAGGCAAAGAGTAGCACATTTGCGGCCGGCAATGCTCCAGAGTGGGCAGGGGTGGACTTTGTGCACGGGGTGGACAGAGTGGACAGAGTGGACGGGGTGGACGGGGTGGACGGCTTCCTGCCGCGGAGCAATCCGGGCGCGGGAGGCGCCTTTCTGCGCCCGGCAGGGTGCGCGCCCGGAACACCGCGCCCCCGTCCACGCTGTCCACGCTGTCCACCAGGTCCACAAAACTCCCCGGGTGGCCGCGGCCCTTCGGGCTCGCGCGTTGCTTAGGCCTTCAGCTTCCTCGGTCTTTTTACTTCCGCGCGCCAATCGGCTATGGTATGGGCATTGACCGCCGTCCTGGCGGGATTCAGGGGTGCCTATGCAGCGTCTTCCACTGGCCTTTTCCGTGCTCGGCGAAGGCGACATCGCGCGGATTCAGGAAGCCACCGAGCGCCTTCTCGAGGAAACTGGCTTCCGCGTGACCCACGCCGGTTTGCGGGCGCGGGCACGGGCCGCGGGCGCCCGGGTGGACGATGCCGCGGAACGGGTGCGGCTCCCCCGGACGCTGTTGCGCGAACTGCTGGCCCAGGCGCCGTCGTCGTTTGAGGTGGCCTGGCAGGACGGCACGCGGATCACGTACGGCGGCGGGCGCTCCCACTGTCTGGCCATCGTGACGGACCCCTGGATTATTGACTATGACCTCCAGCAACCGCGCCGGCCCGTGCTGGCGGATCTGCGGAAGCATACGGTCATCGCCCAGAACCTGGCGTGTGTAGTGGCGGCCAGCCGCATGGATTTCCCCGTGGCCGATGTCGAAGGCCCGCATTCCAGCCTGCGCGCGCTGGAGGAGCACCTGCTGCATTTTGGCAAGCATTACTGCGTCTTGCCCGCAACGTGGGAGAGTTTTCTGCAGTGGCTGGAGCTCGGCGCCATCCTCGCCGACGGCCGCGACCTGCACGGCAGCCGCCTGATCACGGTCGGGGTGGCGGTGCTGTCGCCGCTGACGCTGGCCGGCATGAACGGCGACCTGCTGGTTCAGGCGTGCGACTACGATTTTCCCGTGGTGCCGACGATCTGCCCGATGGCGGGTTCGACCTCGCCGTATTCTCTGGCCGGCACGTTGCTTCAGGGCAATGCCGAGAACCTGTTTATGGCGGCCCTGGCGCAGCTCGTGAAGCCGGGCCAGCCGTTTCTGTATGCGTTCGGGCCGTCGGTGACCGACCTGCGTTCGGGCCACGACCTGTATTACACGCTGGACAAGGTGCTGTGGAAAGGGGCGCAAGTGCAGCTTGCCCGGGCCTACGGCCTGCCCTGTTCCGCGGAATGCGGCGGGTCGCTCACGTACCGGTACGACCCGCAGAGCGGGGCGGAAGGCATCCTGTTCATGGCGGCGGCGCGGGCCGCGGGCGCCGACCTGCTTTCCGGCATCGGTTCGTGCCACAACGCCAACGGGATGTCGGCCGAGATGATGCTGATTCACGAGGCCTGGCTCAGCGCTTCGGAGCATCTGTTGCGCGGGATTCCCCTGGATGACACGCGACTGGCCCGCGACGCGCTTGCCGCCGCGGGGCCGGGCGCGAACTTCCTGACGGACGAGCTGACCCTGTCGCTGATGGGCGGCGGGGAGTTTTTCCATCACGAGTTGTTTGATTGCGGCGGCGGGTACGAAGATACCCCGTCCATGCTCGAGCGCGCGCACGAAAAGGCCGCCGCCCTGACGGCGAAATGCGAATCGCCGCTGCCGGGGCGAGTGCAGGAGAACCTGCGGCGCTATTTCCGCGAAGCGTATACGAAATCGGGCGTCTGACGGCGCCCTGCAGGAGAGCGTATGAAACCCTTTGACGGATTCGGGAACAAAGAACTCCGGCTGGCCATGCTGGGCATGGTGGATGGCAACGGACACCCCTATTCGTGGAGCGCGATGTTCAACGGCTACGAGCCCGGGGACATGGCGCACTGCCCGTTTCCGACCATTCCAGACTATCTATCGAAAGAGCCCGAGGCGAATTTGAGCATTCCGGGAGCGAAGGTGACCCACGTGTGGACCGACGACCCGGCGGACGCGCCCCGGGTTGCGGCGGCCTCCCGCATTCCGAATGTGGCGGACCGGGCCGAAGACGTCATCGGCCAGGTCGATGCCGTTATTGTGGCGACGGACAAGGGGCACGAGCACGTTGAACGGTGCCGCCCGTTTGTCGAGGCCGGGCTGCCGGTATTCGTGGACAAGCCGCTCGTGGACAACGAGCCCGACCTGGGCCAGTTCCGGCGGTGGATCGTCGAGGAGAATCGCCCGGTTTTGTCGTCCAGCTCGATGCGGTACTGCAAGGAGTACCTGCCCTACCGCGCTTCGACCCACAATCTGGGCGCCTTGCGTTATGTCACGATCACCACGCCGAAAACGTGGGAACGGTACGGCATTCATGCGCTCGAAGGCATGTACCCGATCCTCGGGCCGGGGTTTGTGTCGGTGCGCAATACGGGCAGCATCGACCGTAACGTGGCGCACCTGAAGCATGAGCGGGGCGTGGATGTCGTCGTGGTTGCGACCGGGGACATGTACGGCGGTTTCGGGGATCTTCTGCTGTGCGGGACCCGCGGTTCCGCGTACGTCAAGATCATGGATTCGTTTTACAGTTTCAAGGCGCAACTCGTGGCGTTCGTGGATTTCCTCCGCTCGGGGGTCTATCCTTTCCCCTTCGCCGAGACGGAGGAACTGATGAAGATCGTGATCGCGGGGATCCGCAGCCGCGAGGAAGGCGGCCGCGAGATACCGCTCGCGGAAATACACTGAGCCGGAGTACCGGCCTACGCGTGAAAGGGACTACGCATGCGCATGCGACCAAGCCGTGTGTTGAAGAAGCTCCGCAGTGGCGGCATTGTCTGCAGTACGAAACTGAACCTGTACGATGCGCGCGCCGCCGAGATCGCCGCCATGTTCGATTTCGATTGCCTCTGGCTGGGAATGGAGCACGGGCCCAACGACCTGTCGGATATCGAGAAGCAGATCTACGCTGCCAAAGCCTATGACGTGGACGTGGTGGTCCGGGTCGCGCGCGGCAGCTACAGCGATCACATCCGGCCTCTTGAACTGGACGCCACGGGGATCATGGTGCCCCATGTGATGAGTCTCGAGGACGCCCGGAACGTCGTGCGCATGACGCGGTTTCATCCCGTCGGGCGGCGCCCGGTCGATGGCGGGAACGCGGACGGGAAGTACTGCAACGTGCCGTTTGTCGACTACCTCCAGCAGGCCAACGAGGAACGGTTCGTCATTGTGCAGATCGAGGATCCCGAGCCGCTCGACGACCTCGACGCCATCTGCGCGCTGGACGGGATCGACATCATCCTGTTCGGGCCGGGCGATTTCAGCCACGGCATCGGGGCGCCGGGGCAATTCGAGCATCCCGACCTGCTGGCGGCCCGCCGCCGGGTGGCCGAATGCGCCAACCGGCACGGCAAGGTCGCGGGGACCGTGGGCGGGCTGGGCAACCTGCAGGAGCTCATCGACATGGGGTTCCGGTTCGTGAACCTCGGCGCCGACGTGCTCGCGTTAAGTCAGTATTACCAGGGGATCGCGGCCGGATTCCGCGAACATGAGGCGCGATACCTTCAGAAACGCGCGGAGGACGATGCGTCATGAACGTGCTGGATATGTTTTCGCTGAAAGGCAAAGTGGCGCTTACCACGGGCGGCGCCGGGCTGTACGGGCGTCAGATTGTGGAAGCGCTGGCGGAAGCGGGCGCGAAGACGTTTACGGCGGCGCGAAACCGCGACGCCCTCGAGAAGGTGGCGGCCGCCCATCGCGACCGGGGGTTCGATGTGACCGCGCTGCAGTACGACCAGGGCGATGAAGCGTCGGTGCTTGCCCTGCGCGACCAGATCCTCGAGCAGGCCGGCGCCATCGACATTCTGGTGAACAACTCCGTGGCCCGGCCGATGAGGAACGGCTACCAGAGCGATGCGTCGACATTTGCGCAGAGCATGGCGGTGAACGCGACCGGGCTGTTCGTGATCACCCGCGCGTTTGGCGATGTCATGGCGGAAAACGGCCGCGGTTCGATCATCAACGTGGGGTCGATCCAGGGGCTCATCGCGCCCGATCCGACGATCTACCGGGGCACAACCATGAGCGGCTGGGCGCCGGACTATTTCTTCCACAAGGGCGGGATGGTCAATTTCACGCGCTTCATCGGGAGCTACTATGGTCTGAAGAACGTGCGGTGCAACTGCATTGCCCCCGGCGGATACCAGACGCCGGACCATCCCGAAGCGTTTGTGCGGCAGTACAGCGACAAGACGTTTCTGGGCCGCCTGGCGGGCGACACGGATCTGAAGGGGATTATCGTGTTTCTGGCGAGCGACGCGTCGGCCTACATCACGGGCACGACGATCCCGGTCGACGCGGGCTACACGGCGAAATAGGCCCTACCGCAGCTGGAGCACGACCACCGTTTCGCCATTGGGCTGCAGCGTCAATCCGGCCGCGTCATACAACGGCGGCGGCGGGGCGGCGCCTGCCTGCGGCGGTTCCGCGGCCGGCCCGGCGGGAACAGTGGCGTACGCGCAGATGGTGCAGGCGCCCGGTTCCAGTCCTTCCAGCGTGTATTCGCCGTCCTGGCCCAGCGGGATGCGGGCCAGCAGGTTCACCGGCGTGAGGCTGTGGTCTGGCCAGTTGAGGTCGAGGAGGCTGGTTCCGGGGTCGATCGCGGCGATGAAACCCGTTGCGCCCGGAACCACGCCCGATACCTGCGCGATGACGGACGAGTTGCCGTAAAGCGCAAAATCGCAGGGGGCCGTCTGCCCGCTTCGGGTCTGCACGCTGATGCTCCGCAGATGTTCGGTGCGGCCCACGCGAAGGCCCTGTAGCTGCACAATGGTCGGCCCGGCGGGTACCGCGTCGACCAGGTACGTGCCGTCGCTCTGGACGCCGGTTTCGATGTGCTCTTCCCCCCCGCTGGGCGTCTGAACGCGCGCCACAATCCGGGCCCCGCGCGCCGGCTCGTCGTTGAACAGTGCCGTGCCCTCGATGGCCGCATCGAGGGCGCCGAAGGTGAAATCCGCGTCGGTGGTCAGGCCCGTCTCGAGCACGGCCGTGCTGTACATGCTGCGGCGGCGGTTTACCGGCTCCATGGGCTCGAGGTTCGCGCGTAGCTGCACCATGCCAGGTTCCGCGCCGGTGAACAGGTAGCTGCCGTCGTCTCCGGTCTGGGCCCGCAGGGTGTTGCCGGAGGCGTCCACCAGTTCCACGGATTGCCCGGCGGCGGGAGCGCCAATGTAGGTGACGATGCCGCCCACCCGGGCGGCGGGCGACAGGGTAATCTCGAGCGGCGAGCCCGTGTCCCCGGTCAGGGCGAGGGTCGCGGGTTTGTAGGCTTCGTGCCACACGCTGATCTGGCGCGTCTCCGCCGGCACGTCATTCAGGTCGAAGGCGCCCATGGGGCCGGTTTCCGCGGCGGGTTCGGCGCCCGTGGGCTCGGCGGGCAGCGCGCCCAGGAAGACCCGGGCGTTGGGAACGGCGTTGCCGGTGGCGTCGCGCACAGTGCCCTGATACGTTACCGGCTGGGCGGACGCGGCACCGCCGGGGGATGTTCGTGCCGATGCGGGCGTTTCCGGCCGCTGGGGAGTTCGCGGCGTGACGCCGGTCCGGGGGGTGCGCGGTCCCGGACTTTCCGCGGGCGGTGGGGTCTGAGCGGTCTCCACGGGGGCGGGTTCGGGCGCCGGTTCGGGGGGCTCGGGCTGTCCGCCTCGGGAAAACCACAACACCATGCCCGCCAGGATGGCTACCGCCGCCAGCGGTACTGCCCAGGAGAGCGCGGAACGCTTCCGGAGCGTCTCGTCCACCTCGAATCCGGCGGCGAGGCGCCTCCCTGCGAGGGGGTCCGCGATCGCGCGTTCCGACAGCCGGGGCGCCAGTCCGGACGGGACGGGTTCGACCATCTGGGTGGAAAGCATTTCCTTGAGGCGCGAACTGGTGATTTCAATGCCGCGCGCGGCCAGTTCCTTGCGCAGGGTTTCGAGCCCGGTGACGCCGTCGGTGATCACGCGCTGGCGATCCAGCCCGATTTCCTTCGCGATTTCGGCCTGGGTCTTGTCTTCCACGTACTGCCCGATGAGGGGGACTCGAGCCTGCCACGGCACCGCGGTCATTGCGGCGTCGATGTCGGTTTGCAGAGCCTCCCAGACAACCGCACTGTCCCCGGGGCCTTTGGATTCGTCCTGGGGACGTTGCCTTTGGGTGCGGGTGCGCTGCCGGGCGCGTGCCGTAGCGGCGGCGTGGAGCCACGTGGCCAGATGCGCCTTGGGGCCCGACGGAGCATAGGCGAGCATCTGGAAGGCTTCGATGGCCGTTTCCTCGGCCTCCCCCTGCACATTCAGAATCCGCCGGCAGACGCTGTAGACCATCGGCGCGTGACGGTTCACCAGTTCGTCGAACGCTTCGCGGTCTTTACCCTCGCGCCATTGCGTGTACAGCCCCAAGTCGTCGGTATCCGCCATTGCGCACCCCCGGATATCTTGTTTCGCGGAATGATTATACCCATTATGAGGTCCGGTGACCATATGCGGGCCCGGCGCACGCAGCGTGCGGCGGTCCCGCGTGAGGAGAGACCCGAAACCGGATGGAGGAGACCGATGAGCGAGAAGAATCCACGCCAGGCGGCGTCCCGGCGCACCTTTCTCCAGAGCGTGGGGCTGGCGGCGGCCGCGGCGGGATGTGCCACCGGCCCGCACGTCACGGGGCAGCCCGCGGGGGCATCCGCGAACGCTCCGGACCGCCCGCCGCGACCCAACATCCTGTTTGTCTTCAGCGACCAGCAGCGATGGGATACCGTGGCGTGCTACGGCAGCAATACCATGGGCCGAGCCCTGAACCTATCGCCCAACCTGGACGCCATGGCGGCGGAAGGGGTCCTGTTCGAACACGCGTTTTCCTGCCAGCCGGTATGCGGCCCCACGCGCGCCTGCCTGCAGACCGGGCTGTTTGCCACGGAGACGGGCTGCTGGCGTAACGGCATCGCCCTGCCGCTCGACGCCGTAACGCTGCCCCGGTTGCTGCGCCCCGCCGGTTACGAGGTGGGCTATATTGGCAAGTGGCATCTGGCGTCCACAGTGCCGGATCTCGTTCATCACGACAAACCCGTCCCGGCGGAGTATCGCGGGGGGTACGAGGATTTCTGGCTTGCGTCGGACGTGCTCGAATTCACGTCGCACGGCTACGACGGCCACATGTTTGACGCGGCGGGCAACCCGGTCGCGTTTCCCGCGGGCCGGTACCGGGTCGACGCGGTGACCGATTTCGCGCTCGATTATCTGCGCAGCCGCACCGGGGACAGGCCGTTTTTCCTGTTCCTCTCATACATCGAACCGCACCATCAGAACGACCACAAGCACTTTGAAGGTCCGGCGGGCTCGAAGGAGAAGTATAAAGACTATCCTGTTCCCGGCGATCTGGACGGCCTCGAAGGCGACTGGAACGAGGAGCTTCCCGACTACCTGGGTTGTTGCGCGAGTCTCGACGGCGCGGTGGGCCGATTGCGCGGCGAACTGGAAACCCTGGGGCTTGCCGGCAACACCCTGGTGATCTACACGAGCGACCATGCCTGCCATTTTTGTACCCGAAACAGCGAATACAAGCGTTCGTGCCACGAAAGCTCCATCCACGTGCCGCTGATTGCGTGCGGTCCGGGGTTCACTGGCGGCAAACGGGTATCGGAGCTCGTCAGCCTTATCGACCTGCCGCCGACGCTCGTCACCGCCGGGGGCGTCGAGCCTCCCGCGCCGATGCAGGGGCACGCGCTCCAGCCGCTCGTGGCCGGGACCGCGCGCGACTGGCAGGACGACGTTTTTGTCCAGATCAGCGAGAGCCAGACGGGCCGGGCCGTGCGCACGCAACGCTGGAAATACTCGGTACGGGCGCCGGGCAAGTACAATCACAAGACCGGCGCTGCCGCCGGCCTCTATGAAGAGGATTTCCTGTACGATCTCGACGCCGATCCACACGAGCGCACCAACCTGGTGCGCGAGCCCGCGCTGGCCGGGGTGCGCGAGGAAATGAAGGCACGGCTGTTGAGGCGCATGGCCCAGGCGCACGAGGCCCTGCCCTCTATTGTGCCCGCCGCCGCCGAGGCCCAGGAGGGGACCGAAGCGCCGTAGCCGGCGCCGATTCCGCGCTTCTACTTGAAGTGACGGCGCGATCGGGCGATACTTACGCCCTAATCAGCCGATACTCCGTTCACTTCTTGTCCGTACGGCCGGGGGTGGGGGAGGCTGTTTCGCGCGTGGATGCACCCCGCATTCGTGTGCGCGAGCGCAGCCCGCTGTTCTCGGCGCGGCAAGTCGCAGCCAATGCATAGGAGACAGACATGAAAGTTAAGCGGTCAATCACACGGCGGGATTTCCTGCGGAACGGCGCCCTGGCGCTCGCGGGCATCACAGTGCTGCCGCGGCGCGTCCTCGGGGCGCCCGGAGAGCCTTCGCCCAACGAAGAACTCACGAAGGCGATCGTCGGCGTGGGCGGCATGGGCCGCGGCCACATCGGCATGCCGGGCGCGCGGCTGGTTGCCGTGTGCGACGTCGACTCCGCCCACCTGGAGCAGGCGCTCACGATGTCGCCCGAAGGCACGAAGGGCTACCGCGATTTTCGCGAGGTGCTCGAACGGCCGGACGTCGATATTGTGCATGTGCCTACGCCGCCGCATTGGCATGCGCTCATCACCATTGCCGCCGCTGAGGCCGGCAAGGACGTGTGGTGCGAGAAACCCATGACCCGGACCATCGGTGAAGGCAAGAAGGTGGTCGAGGCGATTCAGCGCAACGGCCGGATCTTCCGCCTCAACACCTGGTTCCGGTTCCAGGACGGGTTTTACGGATTTGGCACGACCGTGGCGCCGATCAAGAAACTGGTCGACAGCGGCATGCTCGGCTGGCCGTTGAAGGTATTTGTGGGCGGCACCACGGGGTTTAACTGGAAATTCAACTGGAGCGGCATGACGAATCTCACGCCCGAACCCGTTCCCGAGACCCTCGACTACGATTTCTGGCTCGGTCCCGCCCCGTACAAGCCATACCACCCGCACCGGGTGCACGCTACCTTCCGGGGCTACTGGGATTACGATGGCGGCGGTCTGGGCGACATGGGGCAGCATTACCTCGACCCCGTGCAGTATTTCCTGGGCAAGGACGACACCAGCCCGGTCGAAGTGGAAGTCGACGCGCCCCAGCAGCACCCCGATGCGGTCAGTTCCTGGCGGCGGATCGTCCTGCGCTACGCGGACGGATGCGAGATCATTCTGGACGGCGAGGGCACCGACACGTCCAAGCCGTACATCGAAGGACCTGACGGAAAACTGTTCAAGGGGTTCCAGTCGGACATCCCGAACCTCGAGAAGAAGCTGGCCCAGTTCCCCGACCCCGAACCGCAGATGACGGACTTCGCCGAGGCGGTCCGTACGCGGACCAAATTCGCCCTCAACGAATCCAATGGCCATCGCTCCTGCACGATCGTCAACATTGCCAAGACCGCCGTGCAACTGGGCCGGAATCTCCGGTTCGACCCGGTAAAACAGGAATTCATCGACGACGCAGGCGCGAACCGGCTCGTGTACCAGCCCATGCGTGCGCCCTGGCAGTTGTCGTGACCGCATCGTGTTGAATGGACGCCACCGGGCGCGAACGCGCCCGCGACGATACGAGGAAAGGAAATGGACATGATACGTCGAGGATTCTCGCCGGCAGGCAAAACGGCGTTCGCGGCCGCTCTGGCCCTTCTCTGCGCCGCAGCCGCTTTCGGACAACCCACGATCCAGGAACTGCTGGGCCAAATGCCCGCGCAAACGACCCAGGACCTCGTGGCCGCAAGCCAGAGCCTGATCGCGCTCGGGCCGGAAGCCATTCAAGGCGTCTGCGCGACGCTTGTGCCGTCCGGCGGCGGCGATGACGTTAACGCGCGGTTTCTGTTGAGCGGCGTGGCGAATCACGTGTCGCGCGGCGACGCCGAGGAAGCGCGCGCGATGGTATCCGGCGCGTTCCTGCAGGCGCTTGGAGCCGCCGCGGACCCGGAGGTCAAGGCGTTTCTGATGAGCGAGCTTCAGGTGTGCGGCGGCGCCGAAGCGGTGGACGCGCTCGCCGGGTACCTGGGCGATGACACGCTGGTGGAGCCCGCTACGCAGGCGCTGCTCGCCATTCGCACCGAGAACGTCGCGCCGGCGTTGAAGGCGGCGTTTGAAGGCGCCCAGGGCCCGCGCGCCGTGACGCTCATGAAAGCGCTCGGCGAGCTGCGCCAGTCGGACATGGCGGACAAGATTGTCCCGTTCACCGCGTCGGAGAACCGGGAGATCCGTCTGGTGGCGTACCAGGCGCTGGCGGAAATGGGCGTGCCGCAGGCCCTCGAACCGATGCGCCAGGCCTATGAAACGGCGCCGCCGTACGAAAAGGCGAAAGTGGCGTCGTATGGTCTGGCCTATGCGCGGCGTCTGGCCGAATCGGGCGACCTGCAGACGGCCAACACCATCTGCGAATACCTCATGTCCAGCGGTCAGGTCAATGTCCGGTCGGCGGCACTCGCGACCCTCGCCGACATTGGCCATCCTTCCGCGCAGAGCCTGTTGCTGGCTGCGATGGACGATCCGGATCTCGCCTACCGGGCCGCGGCGCTGAAACTCGCCGCCCGGTTCCCGTCCACGGAGGCGACGCGGCAGTGGCTGTCCCGAATGCAGGACGTATCGCCGGAGGTGCGGGCCGAGATCATCGCCATGCTCGGCCGCCGGGGCGACAACATCGTTTCTGACACGCTGACGCGGCAGATTCTCGCCGAAGACAAGGTGGTCCGCCTGGCCGCCATTGACGCCGCTACCACGATTGCCGGAAGCCGTGCCGTCGCGCCGATGCTCGACCGCCTGAGCAAGGGGGCCGAGGACGACGAGATCCAGGCCATCAAGTCGGCGATGCTGCGCATCCCCGGGCGACAGGTCGTCAAGGCTTGCGGACAGGCTCTGGGCAAGACCCCGGCCCCGGCGCGCATCGCCCTGCTGGATGTGCTGAAACAGCGGCACGCCGAGATCGTGCGCCGGGAGGTCTTCGCGCAGGCCAAAGACGGCGACGAATCGGTCCGACTGGCCGCGCTGGATGCCCTGTTGACCGCGGCCCGGCCGGGCGACGCCGCCCAGGTGGTGGCCCTGGTGACCGGGGCGCCCACGGATGCGGAGAAGGAGGCGGCCCGCGCGGTGCTGGTGACGCTGGCTTCGCAGAAACCGGCGCCGCTGTTTGACGCGATTGCGAAACATGACGGGCAGGCCCGTGCCGACCTGCTGCCGGCGCTTCCCGCGCTGGGGACCGACGAGGCCTACCATGCGGCCGTGGTTTCCGCCGACAGCGGCAATCCTGCGGTGAAGGACGCGGCGGTGCGGGCGCTGTCGGACTGGCCGAATCCGCTGGCCATGCCCCGCCTGCTTGAAATTGCCAAGGCCACCGGCGATGAAACGCATCATGTGCTGGCGCTGGGCGGATTTCTCCGGCTGGTTCCGGCCGCGCCGATCACGCCCCCCGAGAAGGTGGCGCAGTACAAGGAAGCGCTGGATGCGGCCCGGCGCAAAGAAGAGCGGCTCGCGGCGCTCTCCGGCCTTGCAGCCATCCGAACGCTGGAATCGCTGCAGCTCGTCGCCCAGTATCTTGATGTGGACGAGATGAAGGTTGATGCCGCCCTTGCCGCGGTGCAGATCGCGTGCCCGCAGAGCGAGAAGGATCCCGGCCTCGCGGCGCCGGAGGTGGCGCCCATTCTGCAGAAGGCCAGGGCATGCACCGACAGCGAGGACGTGCGGAAGCAGATCGACGCGCACCTGGCCGCCATTGCTCCCCCGGCGCCTCCGGCGGAAGCCGCCGTCTCCGCGCCCGAAGAGGGGTTTGTGGCCCTGTTCAATGGCGTCGATCTGACCGGATGGGAAGGCGATACGGGCGGCTATGCCGCCGAGGACGGGTTGCTGGTGTGCAAGCCCGGCGGCAATCTGTACACGGTCAAGGACTACGCCAATTTCGTGTTGCGCTTCGAGTTCAAGCTCATGCCCGGCGCGAACAACGGTCTGGCCGTGCGCGTGCCCATGCCCGCGCACGCCGCCTATGAAGGCATGGAACTGCAGATTCTCGACGACACCGCGGAGAAGTACAACGAGCTGCAGCCCTACCAGTATCACGGGTCCATTTACGGCGTCGTTCCCGCCAAAAAAGGCTTTCTCAGGCCCGTCGGCGAATGGAACGAGCAGGAAGTCATCGCGGAAGGGCGTCACATCGTCGTGAAGCTCAATGGCGAAGTCATCGTCGATGCCAATATCGAAGAGGCCAGCAAGAACGGCACCATGGACGGCAAGGAACACCCCGGTCTGCTGCGCGATTCGGGACGGCTCGGTTTCTGCGGGCACGGCGACGTGCTCTATTTCCGCAACATCCGCGTCAAGGAACTTCCGTGACCGTCCGGGTCGCGAGGAATACCGCAGCGCACCTGGTGAAACGAGGCGGCCTCTCCGGAGGCCGCTTCTGCATTGGGAGGAAGAACGGTATGGGCATTCGGTGCGTGGCCGCTGTGGCTGCCGTGTTGTTTGTCGCCGCGAGCATGAAGACCGCGGCGGCTCAGGAACCGACGCCGTTCCGCGTGCGCGAAACCGGCGAAGGTCTGGCCGTTGAGCTCCTGTCCGGGGACCGCGTGCTGCTGACCTCGCCGCCGGAAGGCCTGTGGTCGGTGGCGATGGACTGGCGCGACAAGTGGCCGGCCGACTGGCGGCATGCCCGCGCCGGCGAGATCGAGACGTGCGGCGAATGGACCGTGTTGCGCGGCACGGTGGAGACGCCCCGGGGCGCCTGGCGCGTATCGGACGCCTACCGGCCGGACGGCCGGGCGGTCAAATGCGTTCGCCGGTACGTCTGGGAAGGCGCCGAACCGGCTGCGCGCGTCACAGTGTCTGTGCGGTTTCAGACGCCCGGCGCGGGGGCGGGGGTGGTTTTGCCGGGGATCCTGTATCACGGCAATCCCTCGGGCGCGCGGAGCGGCCGGACCCCTGTTTACACCGGGACGCCGGGCGAAGAGGCGTTTTATGAAGAACACCGGTTTCCCATGCCGTTCGCGAGCCTCGAATGGCAGGCGGAGGGCGCTTTCCATGGCGCGGCCCTGCACGCGCTGCCGTCGCCCGCGCCGTACGGGAACCTGCCGGATCAATGGTGGTCGATGGGATTGCGTACGCTCGACACCGGCACGGAACTGGCCCTGTTGTCAGGGCCGTGCGCGTCCAACGGGCAGCGGAGCGTGGTCAAGGCCATGCAACCGGGATTCCTGCCGTACGACGAGGCGTATTTGAACGTGCCGCCCGGCGCGGTCATCGAAAAGACCTTCTGGCTCGAGGCGTATCCCGTGCCAGGGGAGGGCGCGGGGTTTCAACGGCCGGTCTGGACCAGCCTGGCCCTGTTCGACCCCTATCGCGTCGACGGGCTGCCGACATTTGCGGAGATCGTCCGGGCCAAATACCGCTTTTCCAACACCCGGTGGTACGAAGCGGGGGACGCGGCCGGCTACACGAAATACCCCGATAAACCCATCTATGTCATGGGCTGGTGCGGCCAGGCGGCCGCGCTCGGGTATGCCAACCAGGTGCTGGGACCCCGCCTGGGCGATCCGGCGGCCCTGGAGCGCGCGCAGAAGTCGCTCGATTTCCTGACGAATGCCGCCTTCTACGACGGCGGATTTCACACGTGGTACCACTGCGATACGGGTACGTGGGACCACCACGAGCCCTTGTCGCAGGGTCAGGCAATGCTCAGTTTCGCGAACGCCATCCAGGCCGCCCCAAAGTCCGGGCTGGACGATTCAACATGGCGCGCGTTTCTCGGCAGGGCCTGCGATTTCCACGCGCGGCGCATTCTGACCGACGACTGGAATCCCACGTCGACGGACGAGGCCTTTTTTATCGCCCCTCTCTGCGCCGCTTACCGGCTCCTCGGCAACGGCGACTACCTCCGTGCCGCGGAGAAGGCGGGGGAGACCTATGCCGCCCGGTCACTGTCCATGCGCGAGCCGTATTGGGGCGGAACGCTCGACGCGAGCTGCGAAGACAAGGAAGGCGCGTTCGCTGCGTTTCAGGGGTTTCTGGCCCTGTACGAAACGACGAAGGAGGCCCGCTACCTGGAATGGGCCCGGCACGCCTGCGACGTCACGCTCACCTACGTCGTCGTGTGGGACATCGATCTTCCCCCGGGGCGTCTGCGAGACCACGCGTTCAAGACACGCGGCTGGACCGCCGTATCGGTCCAGAACATGCACATTGACGTCTACGGCGTCCTGATCGCGCCATCCGTCTACAAGCTCGGCCTGCTGACCGGCAACGACGGCCTGAAACAGCTCGCGCTCGTGATGTATCGCAGCTGCGGACAGTTGATCGACCCGTACGGGAGCCAGGGCGAACAGCCCCAGCACACCAACTACGCGCAACGGGGCAAGATCGACAGCCCCTTCGGTCTGCGCGGCGGCTACGTCGAGGATTGGACGGTCTTCTGGATTACCGCGCACTTTCTGAATGCCGCGGCCCAGTTTGAAGAGATGGGCGTCGATGCCGGGGGGTAGCGATCTGGATTCCCGTGCGTGGAGGAACGAGCGTGACGGTGAGAGGGACTGTGTTCTTGCGGTTGCGCCCGCGGCGCGGGCGGCGGTGGATGAGAATGTAGTGCCTGCGGTATGATATCGTCCAAGCCGCAATTCTAGTTGCGCATACTGAAGCGATTCACTGTGCTGCGGTGGCGATTACGGCACATTTGTTAATGCGTGCCATTAAGATGGCTTTCTCAATGGGATAGTGTGCGGACCGAAAAATGCGCCACAATGCAGGGGAAGGCGGGCAAGATGATCGAAAAGCACTTTGATGTCGCTTTCACTGCTGCTTTGGCCCTGCAGGAGAAGCAGATACAACAGAACTATCGTCCGTACATCGCCGTTCACAAGTGGTTTGCGCGACGTCCGGGAACCTTGTTCCGAGCGCTTCTTCTGTCCGAATTCGTGGAACAACCACTTCGCGACGCCTTCTACCGCGGTCACACTCTTTCTGGCAAGAGAATAGCGGATCCGTTTATGGGAGGTGGCACACCCCTTTTGGAAGCGAACCGTATTGGCTGCGATGTGTTTGGTTGCGATATCAATCCAATGTCTCACTGGATCGTAGCTCGGGAGATCGAAGATATTGATCTTGCTGAATATTCAAGGCAGGGAGCTGCTTTGATGACTCATCTTGAAGCAAAGGTGGGGAGCCTCTACGTCACACGATGTGTTGAATGTGGCGATGCGCGTGCCCGTGTTAAGTACTTCCTCTGGGCAAAGACGGTGAAGTGTGGTCGCTGTGAACACTCAATTGACCTGTTTCCCGGATATCTTATCGCAAAGGATGCCCGACATACTGCGAATGTGGTTCTGTGCAATTCCTGTATGTGTCTCAATGAAATTGCCGATACGCGCCAACTCGGCGCGTGCGTGCAATGCGGACAAAGCCTACGCTTGGAGCCAGCGGCAAAGGGTGGACGCGTGAACTGCTCCCAATGCGGTGCGACGAACATCTATCCGCAACCTGATACGGGTCCCCCTGCCCACAGGCTTTTTGCCATCGAATATCATTGTGAGAAATGCAGACGGCGGCACAAGGGCCGGTATTTCAAGACTCCTGATCCCGCTGACTTATCTCTCATTGATGATGCTCGCGCGAGGCTTCGGGCCATTCGCCCCATTTATGTCCCACAAGATGAGATTCCCTCAGGGGACGAGACGGACAGATTACATCGCTGGGGTTACCGCCGATATAGGGAGATGTTCAATGAACGTCAATTGCTCGGATTGGAGTTGAGCGCCCGCTGGATAATGCAGTGCAAGGATGACCGCATCCAGAAGGCTCTCGCTACCAACCTCTCCGATCTCCTTAGATATCAAAATATGCTCTGCCGTTATGATGTAAAGGCTCTCAAGTCGCTCGATGTTTTTTCAGTGCATGGATTTCCGGTGGGTCTGATTCAATGCGAATCCAACATTCTGGGCATCCCTCTTGAAGGCGGGAGAAACATTGGAAGTGGTGGGTGGTCGAATATTATCGAGAAGTATCGGCGCGCAAAAGCGTATTGCAGCGCACCGTTCGAGATACAAAGAAGAGGAGGAAAGAAGGTAGAGGTAATGATCCCAGATGAGCGGATTTCCGATGGCAGTGAGAATAGACATGAGGCGAAAGCTCGCAAAGTGGAATTAGCATGCGCGAGTGCAACAGCTTTGCAGATTGCCCCCGAGACGCTAGACGGTGTCTTCACGGATCCGCCCTATTTTGGAAATGTGCAGTATGCCGAACTCATGGATTTCTGTTATGTCTGGCTGGGTCGCATGTTCCGTGGTAAGGTGTCGGGCTTTGAAAGCAACACCACGCGAAACGAACAAGAATTCACTGTTAACAAGACGCAGGGAAGAGATTCAGAACACTTCGCGAACGGGATGGCATCTGTTTTCGAACGAATGTGCCGCGGTTTGAAGAAGACCGCGCCGTTGGTGTTTACATACCATCACAATCGATTGCAGGCATATCTCCCTCTCGCGAGTGCCATCTTGGACGCCGGACTTGTCTGTTCCGCAGTCTTTCCATGCCCAGCGGAAATGGGAGGATCCATACACATCAATGGCACGGGTTCTTCCATCGTGGATTCAGTGTTTGTATGTAGAAAGACGGGAGTAACGAAGAAACGCTGGCTGGTTGATTCACCGGATGGCATTGCTCGCCTTGTTCTTGAGGATGTTCACCTCTTGCGGCAAGGAAATCACAAGGCGACCAAGGGAGACATCCGTTGCATTGTGTATGGACATTTGGTGCGTCTGGCCGTGTGGTCATTGAGGCAAAGTTGGAGCAGGGAATGGGGATCTCAACAGAAATTGGAGTGTCTGCAGAGTCGCATTGTGGAATTGGGAGGTGCTGAGGGCGTCTTGATGTGTCTTTCTGAAGCCTATTCCTCTGCCAGCAGCAAGCAGGCATTGATCGCATCAGAATCTCCTGAGGACTACACGGAGTGTGCCGAGTATGCGTCCTTTTGAGGCAAGGCCTGAGGAAATTGAGAGTAATCTGGATCACTTTGTGGACATGGTTTTCGCGTCCTTGGCAAGCGGTTTTATGGTGATGCCCAGAGGATCTGGGTTTGTTGATTACGCCACTTTCGAGCAAGGATACGAAGTAGTCAAGCGAAACACGCAAGCTTTCTCTGACGTGTCCGCTACATCATTATTATCGGCTGTTATGGAAATGCAGGTTTCTTTAATTGTAATCCGGACAATTCTCGGCTTCACCCCTCCTGAATGGGCATACATAACCACGCAGACTCAGGGAGCAGAGGTCTCCCAGAGTTTTGCGCGGTCCCTTGACCGAAAAGTGCGAGTGAATCCCTTGCAACCGCTAAAGAATAGCGAGAGAATCACACTGCGTGTGAACGCAATGCTCGCGGCTGCCGCACAATTCATGAGGGAGGGCGCCCAAGAGGCAAAGAGCGACCATTTGCACAGGCTGGACAAGGCAGACACATGTGAGGGTCTTCGTAGTATTTGCGCTGCGGCGAGTTTGGGTGTGCCTTATGCGATGCTTTTGTATGAGCGGTTTCTCGGACGTCCCTTCGCGGGTCATCGGGACTCGGTAAGTGAGCTTGTCGGAGATGTTCTCGAAACTGCTGTGGAGGAAGTGCTTTCGAAAGCCGGGATCAGCTTCCGAAAAACTAAGCGTGCTGAAACGATACCCGGCTTTGACCAAGCGCCGGATTTTGTAATACCAAGTGAATTCAGCCCGAAGGTTGTTATTGAGGCCAAGATCACTGAGGACGATGGCACTGCTCGAGACAAGGTGACGCGTATCCAACATCTCGCGCAGCTGGGTGCGGCCGATGCTCCTGGAGGTAAACAGAAGTTCGAGGTAATCGGGTGCATTGCCGGTCGAGGTTTTGCTGTCAGGCGATCTGATATGAAGAAGCTGATACTAGCAACACGAGGTAAGGTGTTCACCCTTCAGGACCTTGAAATGCTGGTCGATTGTAGTGCGCTAAGCCAGTTTAAGACCAAAACGTGAATGCTAGAGCGGCCATGAACAACGAAATGAATCTCTGCTGTTGTGACCTGCGGCAATGACCGGATACCGGAGGGGATTGTTCTGGCGTGTCGGGATGAGGCAATTGATCACCGTAGAGCATATGATTGTGTGTGGCGTGGGCCTTCGAAGCGTTGTAACAAGTGGTCACAACACGCTAGATGTCGTTCGTGAAGTCACGCCCGTTGCCGTGATTGTGGTGAACGGGGCCGCCGTGGTGCGGGCACAGCCGGCCGTATGAAACCTGGAACGTCCCGGGTGGTATTGGGTATTGATGGTACGGAGTTCGGAGTCCGGTCCTGTCCATGTGAGGAGAACCTGGCCATGGATACACATCAATCACGGGCGATTTCGGTGCAGTGCTGGGTGGCGGTGGCGGCGCTGATTGTGGGCGGCGGGTGCATGTCTACGCGGTCGATCTCCGATTCCGGGTACAGCCGGTGGGGCGGCAACGACCTGTACCAGGGTGAGATCTCCGAGTTCAGTCTCATCGGCGTTGATCCTGCGCAGCCGATCACCGATGAGGAGATTACCCGGCAATTTCAGGAACGGGCGGACTTTGCCGTAGCCGAGGGCAGCGCCGTCATGCTGGTGCAGTCGGGCGCCCTTTTCCCGGACGAGCCGATGCAGACGGCCATGGCGGCGCATTACCGGATCGCGCCGTTTTCCGGGCTCGTCTCCAAGGAGCAGAGCCAGACGAATATGGCTCGCGCATTCCGGCTCGCCGCGGCGCGGGGCGGCATGGATTACTTCGCCTGCTACTGGGGCGTCCTCGAAGCGGAGCAGTACGACCTGGCGACCAAGACGGTGTCGTGGGTCCCTATCGTCGGCCGCGCCGTGCCGGATGAGACGCAGGAGATGCGGATTCGCCTCAAGCTGGTGCTTGTCGACGTGCGCACGGGGCAATGGGCCATGCTGGTCCCGGACCCGGTGTCCAGCCGGAGCATCAGCGGCCGCATCCGCCGCGAACAGGCCGATCAGCACCAGGTGGCCCAACTCAAGCAGGCGGGGTATGCCGCGCTTGCGGAAGCGTTTGTCGAAGAGTTCTCGAACTAGAGGAAGCACCATGCCAATTCCGAAACGGTGTGTCGCGGTCTGGGTGTATGCTCTGTGTCTTTTCGCGGCGGTCTGTCAACACGCCCTGGCCGTTGACCTTGTGCGCGAGGGGCAGCCGGTCGCGACGGTCGTCGTCGAGGAGGCCGCTTCGGCGCAGGTGAAGGCGGCGGCGCAGCTGCTCGTGGATTACGTGGAGCGGGCCACCGGGGCGCGGTTGCCCGTGGTCAACGCGCTGCCGCCGGAAGGCACGGTCATCTGTGTGGGCCGGGGAGCGGCCTGGCAACCCCCCGAGCAGACCGGTCTTGACGAGGACGGTTTCGACATCGCGTTCCCCGACCCCCGGATGGTTGTCGTTGCCGGCCCCACCGATTGGGGCACGGAATTCGGGGTCTGCGAGTTTCTCGAGCGGTACGTGGGGGTGCGCTGGCTTCTCCCGGGCGAGCATGGCGACGACGTGCCCGCGGTGCGCAGCCTGTCGGTTCCGGCGGAGCCGGTGCGCCAGGCGCCGGCGGTGTTTTCACGCCTGTTCAGCGGGTTGCAGGGGGAGGCGCAAGACACGTGGGCCCGGCGCAACCGGATGCGCGGCCGGGTCAGTTTTCACCATTATCTGCTCCACCTGTTTCCGCCCGAGACCTATACCGCGAGCCATCCCGAGTTCTTCCCGATCCAGGACGGCCAGCGCTTCCTCCCGCCAACCAACGATACCCATCACTGGCAGCCCTGTTTCACCGCGCCGGGCATCGTGGAGGAGGCGGTCAAGAACATCATCGCCTATTTCGAAACCCACCCCGACGCCACGTCGTATTCCCTCGGCGCGAACGACAGCAGCGGCTACTGCGAATGCGAATCGTGCCGGGCGCGGATCTCCGGCGAGAAGAATTTCCTCGGCCGCGTCGATTACTCCGACCTCTACTACGACTGGGCCAATCGCGTGATCGAGGGCGTGCTCGCGCGGTTCCCGGACAAGTGGTTCGGGTGCCTGGCCTACAGCGAAGTCGCCGCGCCGCCCCGGCATGTCTCGGTTCACCCCCGGCTGATTCCGTACATGACCTACGACCGCATGAAATGGACGGATCCTGAACTCCGTGGGACCGGCCAGGCCCTTACGCAGGACTGGCACGCCCGAAGCCCGCTGCTGGGGTGGTATGACTACATCTACGGTTCGCCGTACTGCCTTCCACGCGTGTGGTTTCATCGCATGGCCGACTATTACCGGTTCGGGTACGCCAACGGGGTGCGCGCCATGTATGCCGAAGCCTATCCCAACTGGGGCGAGGGCCCCAAACTGTACGTGTCCCTCAAACTCCAGTGGGACCCCAGCGCGGACGTCGATGCGCTGCTCGATGAATGGTATGTGCGCTGCGTTGGGGAGGAAGGCGCCCCCTATCTCAAGCAGTACTACGCGCATTGGGAAGATTTCTGGACGCGCCGCGTGCTGGATTCCGGCTGGTTCACGAAAGACGGGCAATACCTGGCTTTCTACAGTCCGGGTTATCTTCGCGACATCTCGCGCGAGGATATTGAACAGAGCCGCCACTGGCTTGAAACCGCCGCCGCGAAAGCGGTCACCGAACCCCAGCAATACCGTGCGCGGCTCCTGCTGCAGGCGTTCGAGTACTACGAGGCGTCGGCGTACGCGTTTGATTTCGATGCGCCGTTCGAGGGCCCCCCGGCCACGCACGAGGAGGCGGTGGCCCTTCTCACCTCAGTGGAACAGCGGTTCGGGCACGCGGCCAGACGCCGTGAGCTTGCCCTGGAGCTTTTCCCCGGCCATCCCGTCCTGCGGCATCCGCTCACAATGACCCAATACGCGGCCCTGGGTGACGACGCCATGGGTGCCGCGGGCCTGGGCGGTCTCATCGGGTTCCTGGACGTGCCCGACAGCCCTCTCCGGGACGAACTGGCGCGGGTTGCCGCGGAAGCGCCCGACACGCACGTGAAAGAGCAGGCCGCGATGCTGCTTGATCTGGCGGCGGAGCACGGCGAACTGCTCACGCGCAACCCGTCGTTCGAGGAGGGTTCCGGCGCCGCAGCCGAAGGCTGGTCCTGGTGGCTGCGCGACGGGGCCGGGCGCATGGCCCGGTCCGATGCCGCCGCCCATTCGGGACGCTGCGCCGTGGTCTGCGAGGGGGTGAAACGGGGCGGACCCGTGCAGGCGCTGCCGGCCAGACCCGGCCGCTACGGCCTGATCTGTTACGTCTTCGCGCCTGAGGGCCAGCGCCCGGCGGGCACGGTGGAATTGTCATTCACCCTGCGGGACGCCGGCCGCAACAACGTGCTGACGCCGTCCATGAAGCTCTCTCCGAAACCCGGCACGTGGCAGGCGCTCGCGGTGGTCCATCGTATCACCGAGCCGGACATGGAACGCGTCGCCGAAATCCTGCCCATTCTTGTCGTGGACGGGTTTGAAGCAGGGGAGGCGGTGTACTTCGACGATCTGCGGCTCTACCGGTTGGGCGATTGAGCCCCGTGGGACCGGCGCCCCCGCGGTCCGTTCGGGGAGCGCTGTTCCCAGCGTCACCGGGTCAACCGCGAGCCGACGGGCTGCGTTCGTACACCTGCTCGATCAGTTCGAGGATTCGCGGCAGCGTCGCCACGACGGGCTCGACCCGGCGCTGGCTGACACGTTCGACGTCTTCGATCGCGACGATGTCCAGCGCGTTGGCCATGGCGAGGGTCAGGGTATCTTCGTCCGCGCGAATCGGGATGCATTTGTGCAGAGACGCCAGGCGCGCGGGGATCAGGCTGGCTACCTGGGGCGCGATCGACCGGGCGTCCACTTCGACGTATTCGGTTTCGGCGCGCAGCGCGACCGCCTGGGCGACGGCTTCCGGCGAGGCGTAGCCCTTTTCCTCGAGGATGGTCCCGAGTTTTGCCTGCGGGTTCAGGCGCTGTTCTTCGAGCGCGTCCTCAAGCTGTTCCAGCGTGATCACGCCCATTTCCCAAAGAATTTCGCCGAGTTTCCAGCGGCGTCCGTCGGCTTCAGGAAGGGAAGGCGGCGCCGGGACGCCGGGCTTTTCCGGATCCGCATCGTCGCGTTCGGCGTCGGCGGGGGCCGGCGCGAGAGGCATGCTCCCCTGGGCCGCGAAACCCTGCATGCTGGCCCGCAGGGATTGGATCTCCCGTCTGGAGGCCTCTTGTTCCCTGGCGGCTTTGGCGAGCTGCTCCGCGACCGAGGACGCCCGGGCGACGTCGGCCATCTCTTCCTTGAGGCGCGTCTCGAGGGCGTCCGCCCGACTGTTGGCCGTTTTCAGCGCGGCTTCGAGTTCGGCTACACGCGCGGCTGCGCCGGACACCCGTTCGAGTTCCTCGCGCAGGGCCGCGCTTTCAGCGCGGGCGCTTTCCAAGTCCTTTTTCAGCGAAGCGATTTCGGTGTCCGCCACTTTCTTATTGGCCCGCACGGCTTCCAGCTCGGTCCTGGTCTTGTCCAGTTCGGTTTTTTGGGCGTCGCGCGCGGTATCCGCCTCGTTCTTTTCCCTTTCCAGGACGCCGACACGCTTTTTCAGGTGGGTCAGCTCGTTTTCTTTTTCGGCGGCGCTGAGGGTGAATTCCTCAAGCTGCTTTTTGCCCTGTGCGAGGTCCACATTGCGGGCGTTCACGGTGTTTTCGGTATCGTCAAGCTGTTGTTGGAGGGCGGCCCTGGCCGAGCGCTCCGATTCCAGGGCCTGCTGAGCCTCCTTTGCCAGTCGTTCCAGTTCGACGACGCGCTGCTTGGCCGCCTGGAGCGCCTGGTCCTGTTCCGAGAGCCGTTTCTCGACCTGCAGGGCCGCCTCTTTCTGCGCGGAAAGCTCGCCGGTTCGGAGTCCCAGCTGCTCTTCGAGGCCCGCGATGGTCTTGCGCAGGGCGACGGTTTCCGTGGTGGTCTTTCGAAGCTGCTGGACCGCGCCCATGATCTGTTTCACGGCTTGTGCCGCGGATTCGCCCCGCGTCGCGAAGCTCGACTTGACGGCTTCGAGCTGATCATGGGCTTTGGCAATCTGCTCCGCCCCGGACCGGAACCCGTCGGCCGACATGTCTTGAAGATCGAGAACCAGCCGTTCGAGCCGATCCCACCCCTCGCCCGTGTGTGATGTCGCTTTCGCCATAGGTATTCCCCATCCCCAGCCCAGCAACTGCCCGTTCCACTGATGCGGTCCCCTGCAGGATCCCCGGAGATTATACCATACTTCATTTTGAAAAACAGCGAAAAATGGAATTACCGGGACCACAGCCCCGTATATACCGCTCAAAACCTCCCCTGAATGGCTGAAAAAGGCGCCATGTGCGTTCTAGCGTATGATTCCCCGGTTGGGATTATACCCCAAAGAGTGCGGGTTTGGGGGGAGCGCCGGCACGGTGGCGCAGCGGTACGCAAAAGGGGGGGCCGGGGAGACCCCGAGGTGGATGAGGGTCTGCCCCGGCCCATCATGCTCACTGGCTTGCCAGGGCGTGCGCTTTCCGCACCAGTCCAATGAACTCGGCGCGGTAGTGTTGTTCGTCCCTACCCAGGCCCTGTTCAGCCAGTGTCAAGACCAGCTGATGCGTGAGCGCGCCCTTGTATTCCGAGTTTCGCAGCAGCATTCCGAATCCCGCGGTGGCCGCGGCGAACCGGAAATCCTCCGACGCGTTCTCGCAGGCGGTGCCTTCGTCCCTGACCGGGAACGTGAGCAGCCTGCTGGTGTCTTGATCCGGTTTCTTGTAGCGAAGTTTCAACGAAAACAGCTCGCCGGAACTTGCGGCATCCGTTAGCGCGGGCTGATTCTGCTGGTATTTTAGCGGATCCACGCCCGGAATGGCGAGGGCCGTCCCCGGGGGAACCAGTTCGTACAACGCCGTAACCGTATGGCCGGCCCCGATTTCGCCGGCGTCTTTGGTGTCGTCGTTGAAGTCTTCCTTGGCCAGTTTCCGGTTCTCGTAGCCAATCAAACGGTAGGCCTGGACCAGCGCCGGGTTGAATTCCACCTGGATCTTGACGTCCTTGGCGATGGTAACCAGGGTTCCTAACAGGTCTTTTACAAGCACTTTACGTGCTTCGTCCATGTCGTCGATGTAGGCGTAGTTGCCGTTGCCCTTGTCGGCAAGCTGTTCCAGTGTGGCGTCTTTGAGATTTCCCATGCCGAAGCCGAGCACGGAGAGGAAGACACCGGTCTTTGCCTTGGATTCAATTAGGTCGATCAACTGTGATTCATCGGTCATGCCGACGTTGAAATCGCCGTCGGTGGCCAGGATGACCCGGTTGACGCCGTCTTTCAGGAAGCTCTCGGTGGCGGTATTGTAGGCGAGCTTGATGCCCTCGCCGCCGTTGGTCGAGCCGCCCGACCGGAGGTTGTTCAGCGCTTCGAGGATGGTCCGGTGGGCGTCTCCGGAGGTGGGGGGCAGCACCAGGCCCGACGCCCCGGCGTATACGGCGATGGCGACCCGGTCGTCTTCGCGCAACTGGGTTACGAGCAGCTCCATCGCGCGTTTCAACAGGGGGAGCTTGTTCTCAGGCTGCATCGAGCCGGACACATCGATGAGGAACACCAGGTTGCAGGGCGGCCGGGCGCCGGGCGGGATTACCTTGCCTTTGAGGCCGATTCGGGCGAGCCGGTGCTCGGGTTTCCATGGGCACGACGCCACCTCGACATGCACCGCGAAGGGGTCTTCGCCGTCGGGCGGGGCGTAGTTGTAGTCGAAGTAGTTGATGAACTCCTCGATACGCACGGCCCCGGGCGGCGGCAGGGCGTTCTGGTTCAGGAACCGCCGCGCGTTGGCATATGACGCCGTGTCCACGTCGATCGAGAACGTCGACAACGCCTCGTCTGCCACCTTCCGGAACGGATTCTCGACGATATGGTCGTAGGCTTCGGTGTTATGTTCCGGCCAGTAGACCAGATTCGGGTCGTTGTTGAAATCCGGGTGGTCCGAGGTGTCGAGCGGTTCGGCTTCAGCAAGAAACGGCATCCCCAAGGCAAGCGGTTTGCCTTCCGCAGGGACCGGGGCATGCTTCCCGCGGACCCGTATCGCGCCGCCCACTATCACATTCTGCAGTCCGCCGCCCTTGGCGGGCGGAGGAGACGCCGGGCTGGCCGATGCCGACGCTACCACCTCGAACTCGGACCAGTCCTCGTCCTTGCCGTCAACGGGGCTGAGATTCGAGCGGGCGACGACCTGGTTGGACGGCGGTTTCTGGCCGGGTTCGTAGCTGAACTCGATATTCTCGGACCAGTAGTCGAGGGGGGTGCCCACGAACGATTTCTCGGGCAGTTCGATGCGCACGATGGCCATTTCGGTTCGGGACTGCCTTGGCGGCTTTACTTCGGGCTTCTGCCCCTGCGTCGCGCGCTCGGCAACCACGGACGCATCCGTGCCCGGCAGGCCCCAGACCTCGATCTCGACGTAATTGTTCCGCTCGTTCGAGGTGTTGCCCCGGCTGTAGAGCCGGACGTAGCGCGCGACCTCGCCGTGGCCGTTGATGAGGCGGCCTTCGCTGGACTCGACGTATTCCTTGTCGTGCCCCGCGCCGAGCCCCGCCGAATTGTCGTGGTCGTTGTTGTAGAGGGTACGGACGTTCTGCGTGAAGTTCGGATCATCGGCAATGTGGACGCTGAAGTCGTGGTAGACCCGCTCGCTCATGTGGAAGTGCCACACCACGATGGCCTGGATGCTGGACGGCTGGCCGAGGTCGAGCTGAACCCACTGGAGGCCCTTGTCGAGCTCGACGAGGCTCTTCTCCTGGAACCCCTTGTCGCCGTCGGTAATCATGGCGAGCTTGCCCATCGAGGGCGTGGGGTCGCTGCTGGTGACGGGCTTGCCGCGTGAGAGCAGCTCCGTACCTGCGGGTACCATGAACGGTTCGCGGGCCGTATAGGTGAATTCCAGAATCTCGGACCAGTAGTCGAGCGGGGTGCCCATGAACGACTTCTCGGGCAATTCGAGGGGCAGCGCGACCGGCTCGCCGGCCGCCTTCCGGGCGGCTTCCGCCGGCGGCGCGGCCTGCGTGATCGCGGACGCGGGCTCGGGCTGGGCCATGGCCAGGACGAACCGGTCCTGAAGCAACACGTTTTCGACCGCTTCGGGCGTGGTTTCGAGGACCAATACGCTGTTCTGCGAATCGTCCAGCGTGATGGAGAGCGTGCTGCCATCCAGCGCGGTCACGCTGTCGCGCTTCACCTGAATGCTCGGGCCGGTCCCAAACACTTCGTTGCTGACCAGCGTGTCCAGGGCGGTGACGATCTCCGGAGATGCGGTCTGGCGCTGTGCCCGCAATGCCGACGGATCGGGCGCGGGGCGGGCTGTCGCGGGCGCTGCCTCAGCCGGCATGGGCTCCGGTTTGACCGGCGGGGCCTCGACGGGTTCCGCAGTCGCGGCTACCGCCACGGGGGGGTCTGCCGCACCAGGCTTCGGCTCGCGTTCCGGCTCGATGGCGGGCTTCTGTGCGGGCTCCTCTTTGATCACCGCCACCGCGGCGCTGGAGGAGCTGCTCGGGACCGTCTCGAACACGCTCCAGTCTTCCTCAGCCAGGTCCGATTCCCCGTGTACTTCGGCCGGGGCCGCCCCGGGATCCGTCATGGCCGGTTCCGCGGCCGTTTCATCCTCGCCGCTCGTGCGCGCCAGGTTCTGGGCAGCCGGCGCGATGGGGCTTGCCGTTTCCTGTCTGGCCAGCTCGGGGGCGGACTGGTTGAGGACGGTGTCGCCGGCGTTCCAATAGAGCGCGCCGAAGACGAGCAGAATCGCGGCGGCCCGCAGGAGCGTGCCCGCCACGCTGTTGCCCAGGAAGATCTGCCGGATGCGGCGCCGGGTTCCGGCGGTCTCGGTTGCTGAGGGGGCTTCCGCCTTCTGCATGACCGTCGCGCGCTGGCGCTCGGTGAGGGCCGCCTGCGGGGCCTCGTGGAGTGCGGTGCGGGCCAGGTTGGCGGTTGCGCGCAAATCCTCGACGGTTTTGCGGGCGTCCGGATTGGCCTTGAGTGCGTGTTCCACCGCCTGGGCCGCGGCGGGTTCGAGTTCGCCGAGGGCGTAGGCGGTCAGGGTTTCAATGTCCAGTATCGGTTTCATCTTCAGACCTCCCGGGCGAGATCGAGTTCGCCCTGCAGCCGCTGGCGCATGGTGTCGAGCGCCGTGGCAATGAGGTTGCTCACTTTCCCGAGGGAGACGCCCATGACGTGGCTGATCTCCCGGTAGGTCAACTCGTCCTCGAATTTCAGGCGAAAGGCTTCCTGGGTTTCCTCAGGCAATTCGCCGAGCACATCGAACACTTTCGCGAGGGCCTCGTGCCGTTCCGCCACGGCGCCCGGCCCGGGGTTATCGCTTGGCCGCACCTCGGCGCGGCCTTGAGTGAGCGCGTCCATCCGTCCCTCCTTCCTCCGCACGTCGTACGCGCGGTTGCGGCATACCGTGTACAGCCATGCCGCGAGGTGGCCGTCGACTTTGGCGCGATCCGCCTGGCAGAGCCGCAGGAATGCGTCCTGCACGACGTCGCGCGCGTCTTCCACGACGCAGAGCACGGAGCGGTCGCGGCGCGGATCCGAGCAGACGGGGCAGGGGTCGGTCTCGGCGAACTGGTGGCAGGTGGAGCACTGCCGGACGCGGTGCTTCACCTCCCGGATGGCGTCCGCCAGGGCGAGCGCCTCCTGGTCCGACGAGCGCAGCACGTGGTATACCAGCCGTTCGGCCGTGCGTTCGCCAATGCCGGGCATCCGGCCCAGCAGGTCCATCAGCCGGGCGATGGACTCTGTGTAGCCCCGTGTCACCTGCCCGTCGCTCCCTCTCGCTCGGTCTCTCCGATGGTATTGTACCGGCCGCCCCCCGAGTTGGCAATCCGTCAGAGCAGCCCTTCGAGCCCCGGGATGCCCATGTTGCCGGCGACCTTGCCCCGTTCGGCCTCCTCGAGTTCCTGGGCCTTCTTGAGCCCCTGGCGGATGGCCGCCAGCCTCGGGCGGATGGCCCAGGGCACGCTGCGCGGCCGCAGGCTCCTGGGCGAGTTCCGCGCCGACGTGGTGCTGGCCACCGGTGGGTACGTCTCGGCGCCGATGCTGGCGGCGGCCTGGCGCCGCTGCCCGTCGCTCATCTACCTGCCCGACATGGCGCCCGGCCTGGCCATTCGGTACCTCTCGCCGCTCGCCACGCGGGTGGCGGTGTCGTTCGAGCAGGTGCTGGCGCACTTTCCGCAGGGCAAGGCCTTTGTCAGTGGCTACCCCGTCCGCCGTGCGCTGCGGGCGGCGGACCGCCAGGGGGCGCGGGCGCAACTGGGCTTTCCCGGCGATTCGCCTGTGGTGCTGGTGATGGGGGGCAGCCGGGGGGCGCGGGCGATCAACCAGGCGCTGGCCGCGAGGCTTCCCGATCTGCTCACCGAGGCGACGGTGATCCACGTCAGCGGCCCTACGGACTATGACTGGCTCTGCCGGCGGCGGGGGGAACTCCCCGTCGCCCTGCGCGAGCGTTACCGGCTGTACGCGTATCTGTACGACGAGATGCCGCAAGCCCTGGCGGCGGCCGATGTCGCGGTCGCCCGGGCGGGCGCGTCGACGCTGGCCGAGTTTCCGGCGGTGGGGCTGCCCGCCGTGCTGGTGCCCTATCCGCATTCGGGCGCGCACCAACAGCCCAACGCGGACTATATGGCCGCGCAGGGCGCCGCGGTGGTGCTGGCGGAGGCCGACGTGGAGCGGCTGGTGCCCACCATCCGAGGTCTCCTG
>ENA-UOUL01000107-UOUL01000107.1-bioreactor-metagenome-genome-assembly--contig:-NODE-107-length-133193-cov-15.212198_pt1 | contig 133193 bp, 115 predicted proteins | sample MGYA00249838_ERZ747220 | MGnify/ENA primary metagenome ERZ747220 (study PRJEB28778, sample SAMN05720191) | bioreactor metagenome | isolation source: Anaerobic biogas reactor | place... | reverse complement strand
AACGCTATATGCAGGCACTTTCTGGTGCAGGCATCGTCAGCTGTGGTCTAGGAGAGGGATTTGCTGCGGAACGCCGGATTGTGAGTACGGTTGAGTACCTCGGTTTTCGGAGGAGCGTCTCCATGGAAGACTTTGAGAAGCTGGGTTCGTTCTACCTAGGTCGTGAGTACGACCTGCTGACAAAGGAGACCGGGGGTCTTCTTCTCTATGACTCGAAGGACCTGGTCACTCACGGCATCTGTGTGGGTATGACCGGTAGCGGCAAGACCGGACTCTGTGTTGGTCTCCTCGAAGAGGCGGCCATAGATGGGATCCCGTCGATCGTGATTGATCCGAAGGGTGACCTCGTTGACCTTCTCCTCACGTTTCCCGAGCTTCGACCTGAGGACTTCCGCCCCTGGATAGCGGAGGAGGAAGCGGCAAAGAAGGGCCTCACCCCAGAGGATTTTGCCAAGGAACAGGCAGAAACTTGGAGAAAAGGTCTCGCCGATTGGGGACAGGAACCCGCCCGCATCAAGCGGCTCAAGGATGCGGCAGATTTCACCGTCTATACTCCCGGCTCAAGCGCAGGCCTCCCGGTAAGTATCCTCAAGTCGTTCGCAGCACCGACGGTGGAGACACAGGCGGATGACGAGGTCTTCCACGACCGGATCGAAACGACCGTCACCAGCATCCTCGGCCTGCTGGGCGTGACGGCCGATCCCATCCAGAGCCGCGAGCACATCCTCCTTTCCAGTCTGTTCGACACGGCCTGGTCGAAGGGACAGGATCTCGATCTCGCCGCAGTGATCAAACAGATACAGAGGCCGCCGTTCGAGCAAGTCGGAGTGCTCAGCTTGGAGACTTTCTATCCGGCCAAGGACCGGGCAGCTCTTGCCATGCTGCTCAACAACCTGTTGGCGGCCCCGACCTTCCAGTCCTGGTTGGAGGGCGACGCGCTCGACATCGGTGAGATGCTCTTCACCAAAGAAGGCCGGCCCCGGGTCACCATCTTCTCCATCGCCCACCTCTCGGACAACGAACGCATGTTCTTTGTCTCTCTCCTCCTTAACGAGATCCTCGGGTGGGTGAGAGCGCAACCCGGGACAGGTAGCCTGCGCGCCATCATCTATATGGATGAGATCTTCGGCTTCTTCCCACCGGTGGCGGAGCCACCCTCTAAGCGACCGCTGTTGACCTTGCTCAAGCAGGCCCGGGCCTTCGGGGTCGGCATCCTTCTCGCCACGCAGAATCCTGTGGATCTCGATTACAAGGGGTTGGCGAACACTGGTACCTGGTTCATTGGGCGCCTGCAGACCGAACGCGACAAAGCGCGTCTACTGGAAGGGCTGGAGGGGGTTGCCGCAGGAGCCGAAGGCAGATTTGACCGCCAAACGATGGAGGAGACCCTGGCCGGGCTGGGCAAACGCGTCTTCCTGCTCTACAACGTCCACGAGGACGCTCCCGTGACCTTCCAGACCCGCTGGGCGCTGTCGTACTTGGCCGGGCCTTTGACCCGATCCCAGATCAAGACCCTAATGGACCCCCGCAGGCCCCTACCGTCAGCGGAATCGGCAGCTACTCCAGACGCAGCATCAGCCGTCGCTGCTCCGACCACGGCTACCACCCCGGTGATATTGGAGGAACCTCCCGCAGTCCCGGCAGAAATACCCCAATACTATCTGCCCCTGCGCGGCGCGACTCCGGCTGCTCCCAACCTGGTATATCAACCGGGAGTCTTGGCCGCAGCTACCGTGCAATTCGTTGCCTCAGGCACCGGAATCAGCACCTCCACCCGAGTCCGGCGCATCGCCGGGACCCCGGAGACGGCCCTGGCCCTCAACTGGGACAAGGCGACTGAACTGGAAAGCACGTTGGAGGACCTCGACCGGCAGGCGTACCCGGGCGCCACGTTCGCGCCTTTGCCTGAAGCCATGACGAAGGTGGCCTCATATCGTTCTTGGGGCGCCGACTTCGCCGACTGGGCATTTCGGACTCAGACCGTCGAGACGTTCAAGAGCACGGCTTTAAAGCTGACCTCTAGTCCGGGCGAGACCGAGGACGAGTTTCGAGACAGACTCGAACAGACTGCCCAAACCGAACGAGCAGAAGAGACCGAGAAGCTGCGGAAGAAATACGCCTCCAAGAAGTCTACCCTTGAACAGAGAGTACTGAGAGCTCAACAGGCCATAGAACGAGAGGCGGAGCAGGCCAAGGGTCGCAAGATGCAGACGGCCATCTCCTTCGGCGCTACGGTCCTCAGCGTGCTCACCGGACGGAAGAAGCTCAGCAGCGGGACCCTGGGCAAGGCCACCACGGCGATGCGTGACGTCGGCCGCAGTCTCGACCAACATGGGGACGTCAAACGGGCGGAGGAGTCACTGGCGGTCCTGCGGCAGAAGATGGCCGACCTCGAGGCTGAAGAGCAGGAAGCGATCAGCGCTCTGGAATCCAAACTCGACTCAAACAGCGAAGATCTCCAGGTAGTGCTGATGCGCCCGCGCAAGAGCGACGTCACCGTCGACTCTCTAGGCCTGGTCTGGATGCCCTACCGGCAAGACGAACGCGGGTCGCTCACCGGGGCCTGGGGATGAATCCACTCATGAATAGCGAATATGGCAGGACGGAATCTAATTGACCAAACGCGTCGAAGGGCTGGTGAAAGGAGAGATGTCGTATGTGGAAGGACTTCAAGGCGTTCATCGACCGAGGTAATCTGTTGCAGCTGGCCGTCGCCTTCATCATGGGCGTCACGTTCGCTGCCGTAATCACCTCGTTGGTGAACGACATAATAATGCCCGCGGTGGGCCTCGGTCTCGGAGGAGTGGACTTCAACAGTCTCTTTGCTGTGATCAAAGAGGGCGATCCGGCCGGACCTTATAACACGGTGGAATTGGCCAAGGAGGCGGGCGCCGTTACCATCAATTACGGCATATTCATCAATGCGATTATCGTGTTCATCATCGTAGCCCTCGTGCTGTTCTTGCTTGTGAAGGCCTATATGAGTCGGAGACCGGCAGAGGAAGTCACGAAGAATTGCCCCTACTGCGCGTCCACCATACCGCTGGCGGCTACCCGCTGCCCGCAGTGTACTTCGGAGCTGCCGCTCGACACCAAGGCCTGAGCTCTATCTGCTGCTAAGTGAGATGACGGTCACCTGCGGGGCGGGGCGCAAAGCGCCCCGCCCCGCCCTCTCTCTACCCGTATACTCTGCCCCACCATGTCAGACCACATGCCCACCGGGCAATACCAGTTCTTCGCCACCTGCCCACGCAATACCGAAGGGCTGCTATACGATGAGCTTCGCGCTCTCGGCTCCACTGGTGTGGCCGAGACCCGTGCCGGTGTCTCTTTCAGCGGCCCGATGTGGTCTGCCTACCGGGCCTGCCTGTGGTCACGAGTGGCAGACCGTATACTCCTCAGACTGAAGTCCTTTCCTGTTTCCGATCTCACGGCGGGCTTGGATGGAGTGTATGAGGCCGTTCACGCCATGCCCTGGGAGGATCATCTGGACGCCGCGGGAACCTTGGCAGTCGAAGCCACTTCCACCATCCGCCAGGGGCTCTTGGCCCGCTTGAACACCCATTTCGCTGAACAGCGCGTCAAGGACGCGGTGGTGGATCGTTTCCGAGCGAAGACGGGCACACGGCCGGGCGTCGACCTCGTTCGACCCGACATACGCATCAATCTGCATCTGACCCCTGCTGAGGGCGTTGTGAGTCTAGATCTGTCCGGAGACGGCCTTCACCGTCGCGGCTACCGCATCGCAGGGGGGGAGGCCCCCCTCAAGGAGAATCTGGCCGCGGCCATCCTGCTGCGAGCGGGATGGAGCCAAACCGCGGCCACCGGAGGAGCGCTGATAGACCCGATGTGCGGTTCGGGAACCTTCCTAATCGAAGGGGCGACCATGGCCGGCGATGTGGCCCCGGGATTGACGCGCGACTACTACGGCTTCCTTAGATGGAAGGGTTTCGACTCCAACTCCTGGCGAGAGCTTGTGCGGGAAGCTGGGGAGCGTCGTGAATCGGGTCTGCGCCGACTGCCTACCCTGATCGGATATGACTTCGACAGGCGGGCAATCGGTAGTGCTCGCGCCAACGTTAGAAGAGCGGGGTTTGCCAGCCGCATAATGCTCGAGAATCGAGACTTGGCGACGCTCACTGTGCCCAAGTCCGCGCAGCCTGGTCTACTCGTTACCAATCCACCCTACGGAAAACGTTTGGGGGAGACGACCCAACTCGTGGACCTGTACGAGACTCTCGGAGAGAGGCTCCGAGAGTCGTTTTCTGGCTGGGAAGCGGCGGTATTCACAGGTAACCCCGACTTGAGCGCCTACCTCGGACTCCGGGCGCACCGTCTCAACGTTCTCTACAACGGTCCTCTGGAATGCAGACTGCTTCTCTTTCACATCGGGCGACCCCGCTCAGGAGGCGCCTCCCGAGCTGCGAGGCCGATGAAGCAGGACGGAACCGAAGGAGACGATGGAAGCACAACAAGACCATCCGGCGCCACAATGTTCGGGAACCGGCTGCGCAAGAATATGCGACATCTGCGCCGATGGACTGTTCGAGAAGACATCCACTGCTACCGACTCTACGACGGCGACCTACCCGAGTACGCAGTCGCCATCGACCTATACGAAGACTGGGCCCACGTGCAAGAATACGCCGCCCCCGCTTCCGTAGATCCAGTCCGCGCCCGTCGTCGACTGAAGGAGGTCATGGCGACGGTGCCGCAAGTCTTGGAAGTCCCAGCAGAGCAGGTCGTGCTCAAGGTGCGGCGCCCTCAACTGGGCACAGACCAGTACCAGAGACAGGGCTGGGAGGGCCGGATGATGGAAGTCCGAGAAGGAGGGCTCCGTTTCCTGGTCAACCTTACTGACTATCTGGACACCGGGCTGTTTCTGGACCACCGCCTCGTGCGCCGGCTCATCCGCGATCTGGCTACTGGAAGACGCTTCCTTAATCTCTTCGCCTACACGGGCTCGGCGACGGTCTACGCGGCCGCCGGAGGCGCCGTATCCACCACCAGCGTCGATCTCTCGTCCACCTATCTGGATTGGGCCCAACGGAATCTCGCCTTGAACGGGCTCTCGGGGCCCAAGCATCAGTTCGTCCGCGCGGACTGTCGGGAGTGGCTCACCCGTGCCGCTACCCAAGTAGGCAGCTGTGGGACGCCTGTCTACGATCTTGTTCTGCTCGATGCACCAACCTTTTCAAACTCCAAGAGCATGAGCGGCACTCTGGACATCCAACGCGATCACGCCGACCTTATCCGCGACGCCGTTCGTATCCTTGCCCCCGAAGGGGTCCTGATCTTCTCGACAAACTGTCGCCGTTTCAAACTCGATGCCGCCATCAACCGGAGGTTTGCAGCCACCGATATCACCAAACAGACCATCCCGCCGGATTTCGCCCGGAACCCCCGCATCCATGCCTGTTACCGCATCCTTCCTACTAGGGCTGACACTGAGATCGGATATTTTGATGCGGATGGATCGTTGGAGTCCGGCCTGCCTCCTACAACAGAACCGCCCGGACCTCAGCTCTCGGGAGGGCATGATGCCGGTTGACACCCCGCGCCCTCCCTCCAACAGAGAGCTGGCTGAGGTCTTCCAAACCATCGCACACTACCTAGCCCTGGACGGCGAGTCCTCTTATCGCATGACCGCCTACCAGAGGGCCGCCTCCCTCTTCCGAGAGCACCCGTTATCCATAGCTGAGATGACGGTCCGCGGTAACCTGCGCGACCTGCCCGGGGTAGGGCAGGCGATCGAAGCGAAGGTGGTCGAATACCTGGAAACGGGGCAGGTGGATCTTCTCGAGAAGTTCCGCCGGCGTTACCCCGAAGGACTGCTCGGCGTCATGCACCTCCCAGGGATGGGTCCCAAGAAGACCCGCTTGATATGGGAGACCGCCGGGGTCGCGGATCTCCGTGATTTGGAGCGAGCGTGTCGTGAAGGACGCATCCGAGAGATCCCCGGCCTAGGTGATAAGACCGAGACGAACCTGCTTCGCGCCCTCGAAACCTTGACGATCCGCGCAGCGGAAGGCAAGGAACCGCGGCGCCTGCGTACCCTGGTGGAACCACAGGCAGCTCACATGGTTGCCGAGTTACGCAGGCTTCCGATGGTCGTTCGAGCCGACTACGCGGGCAGCCTTCGACGACAGTGTCCGACAGTTCGGGATATCGATCTGGTGGCGGCTTCTGTGGACCCGGTAGCGGTGATGAGCGCCTTCAGCGGACTTCCCCAGATAGCTCGGGTAGTCGAACGCGGTGAGACCAAGCTCGCCGCCAGGACCCATAACGGTCTTGGCGTGGACCTACGGGTGGTTTCACCGCAATCGTACGGCAACCTTCTGCAGCATTTCACAGGGAGCGCCGGCCACAACGTGGCCTTGCGGGCTTATGCGCAACAACGGGGCTTCAAGATCAGCGAGTACCACGTGGAGCACCTTGAGTCCGGCCGTCTTATCACGTGCACCACCGAGGAGCAGGTCTACGAGACAGTTGCGTTACGCTACATCCCGCCGGAATTGCGAGAGGACCAGGGGGAGATAGAGGCCTCCGCGACCGGTGTTCTCCCTGATCTGGTCCACCGTTCCGACCTCAGAGGCGATCTGCACGTCCATTCCGACTGGACCGACGGCCGCGCCGGTCTTGAGGAGATGGCCGTGGCGGCCCGCGAGCAGGGGCTGGATTACCTCTGCTTCTGCGATCATTCTCAATCTTTGGCCATGACGGGAGGACTCTGTCCCGAACGTCTGGCGGCTCAGATTGATGCCATACGAGAACTCGACGCTGGGATCGAGGGGATCCGGATCCTTGCCGGTATCGAAGTGGACATCCTGACCGATGGCAGACTCGACCTCCCTGAGGAGGCCTTAGCCCGCCTCGATTTCGTCACTGCCAGCATCCATTCAGGGTTTGGACAACCACAGACGAAGATTATGGAGCGACTCGCGAGTGCCATGCGCAGTCCTTATGTGCGCTCCATCGGGCACCCCACCGGCCGCTTGCTGGGCCGTCGTGAGCCTTACGACGTCGACATTGACTCGCTGGCTCGACTGGCCGTTGAGACCGGAACTTACCTTGAGATCAATGGCTCGCCGGACCGTCTAGATCTCACCGCGCCGGCCGCCCGTCGCGCCGCAGCTCTGGGTGCAACTCTGGTGATCTGTAGCGATGCCCACAGCCCCAGCGATTTCCAGAACCTGGAGTTCGGCGCGGGAGAAGCACGGCGGGCTTGGCTCACAAGCGCCGACGTGGCAAATACCAGTCCGTGGGAGATCATAGCCGAAAAGCCCTGAATCCCTCGAAGACCCCGCTTCACTCGCGCCGGAAAGCGACCGTCCACGCAGGCGCTCACGCCCACAAGAGCTTGGTCATTCAACGATCGCCGCAGTCATCCCTCGTCATGAGAGCGCTTACCAGACGCGCTACCTCTCCGTCGGGGAGCCGGGTCACCCAGCATCCACAGAGAGCCCGCGTCAGCTGCTCGCGTCGCCGGTCGCTGAGCTGTCCGGCCGATGCCACGACATCCGCAGTAATAAGGACGAGCTTGCCGCAGACCGGGCATTTTGCCATGATGGGATCGCTCATAATGAGCTCTGGACGAAGGGCCTTTCTGCATCGATGGAGAAGACTTCTAGAACGCACTCCGCTGGGAAGACTATCGACCGGAGGCGCTCCTTGCATGAGGCCCGGAGACCTGGACGGGCCCCATTTCCCCGGCTATTCGTCTCCAAAGCAGTAGAAGTACCCGTCGCGGCAGCCCACGAAGATCTTGCCCTTCCATACAGCCGGTGTCGACTCCAGGGCGCTGCCGCTCTCAAGCTTGTACTCCCATACCACCGGTGGATCGACCCGGGTGTCGCTCACGTCCCAAGCGTGCAGAACCCCATAGGTGTCGCCCACGATGAGGGTCCCATCGACCACTACGCAACTGGCCCAGGCGTGCTCGGTGAGAGTCTTCTGCCACACCAGTTCCCCCGTCTCCCGATCGATGCCCAGAAGCGCCCCACCATGAGTCGGGACATACAGCATATCCTTGTACAGGCACGCGGTAGCCCACACACCCGATTCTCCACCCGACAGCTTGGTGGCCTTCTGCGACCACACAATGGGATCCTGTCCTTCTCCATTCTGACGTGGATCGAGCTTGATTATCTGCCCCACTTCCTGATAGCGCTCAACTGCCGTGCTGGACCGTTTGTCGGAGTGCTGGCAGACGTACAGATAACCCTGCTCGTCGGCGACGATGGTGGCATCGGTGTCGCCGGCGGTCCAATAATGGAATACCTTGGGGTACGCCTCCACTCCCGTAGCCGGTGCTTCGCCCTCCGCCAGTTCTCTGAGGGTGGCGCTTACGTCCAAACCCTGGACGAGGCCCCCGCCGTTGGAGAAGTAGACCCTGTCTCCGACCAAACAAGGAGAGTTCTCTATGGAGACATCCTTGCTGCCCAGCTTGTCGAGAAGCGATGCAGTCCATCCAGGGTAGTCGAGAACGATCTGAGGATCCACGGTGACCTTGCCGTCAGCGTAACCCCGGTTGAGCTTGAGGATGTAGAAGTGGCTGTTCTCTCCGCCCAGGAACGCGTAGTCGTTGCGGATGACAACACTCGAATCCCAGTCTCCGTACCAGAGTCTGCGCGGCAGTTCGTTGGAGTCGAGATGGAAAAGTTCCGTCGGCTCCTCTCTATCGATCGCGATGATGCGCCATTTGTCGTCTGCACAACCCATGAAGACCAGCGGGTAACCATCCGGATCCGCTACGACCGACCCCTTGAAGATGTCGCCGCCTTCGAAATCGGGTATCAGCTTCTCGCCCGTCTCGGCATCCAAGAAGTGGATCTTGAAGTCGTACGCGCCGAAGACCACCCAGGTCTTCCCGTCCCTCTCAAAGACACATGGCTGACCGGTCCAGCCGGTGCCGGTGGGATACTTCAGGGCTTCGCTCGCCCCGCCGGTCATCGGGCCGAACCTCCAGAGAATCTCAGGACCCGAAGGCACCGGGCCTTCACCGTAGTACGTCCGGGACGCATTGCCGCGGAACATGGTGAGACCCTCGAACGTAGTATTGATGGGGCCGTAGAAGCTGCCGGGCACGCGTTCGTCTCCGGGCCGACCGGGGTCATACTCGACGATGGTCGTGTTGGGACTCGAGCCACCACTCACGGTCGTGCTCGGGTTCGGCATGGCGGTGGTATCTGCGCCCCCAGATGACCCGGCGGTACTTGTGGTCTCCAACGCATCAGACTCAGGTCCTTCTTCAGTGGCCAGTGTCTCGGAACTCGTTTGGCTCCCGGTCTCAGGACCGGCGGGGTCGTCGCTACACCCGCGTACCAGAAACAGGACTACCAGCACCGCAATGACCAGGCAGGCTAGGAGTACCAACCATCGCAACAAGAGGCGGCGGCGCCGGTCACGACGGCGCCGCTCTATCGAAGCCCTGTCGGTCCTCTTCATCTCCATCCGGTCACTCCGCAGCCGTTCTGAGGATCTCTCGGCCAAAGACCCCCGTGCTATTGTCGGTGAACGCTATCTTCTGAGGCACGATTCGGTAGACCCCGATACGCCGAAGCGTCTCGGTCAAGCCGGGACGTTCCATCAAATCACGTACGAAGGGGAACCGGCCCAGGTAAAGAGTGAACGCACGCGCCTTCGTCGCCCCACTCAGAAGCCTCGCTTCTCCCCAGAGCTGCACTCCCTGGATCATCTCCCAGTCGTCGTAGGTCTCCGTGACCGTGACCGCCACGGGTGCCGCCTTGCCGATGTGAGTCCCGTGGACGCTGTCCGGCTTGCTCAGGAACACCAGCCGGAGGGCGTCATCCACAGCGTAGAAGACGCACGCTGCATGGGGCACGTTCCCACCCGGAGCAACAGTCGCGATGGTCATTGTGTGATGTGCACCCAGATACCCCGCCACCCGGGCCCACAGTTCATCATTCACCGCCGGTCCCCTGTTCTCCTTGCCAGCGCTTGAACAGATCGTGCTCCAACCCGAGCTGGTCGAGGATCTTGCCAACGGTGTGATCGACCAGGTCACCCACCGTGCAGGGCTCGTGATAGAAGCCGGGTACGGGAGGCAGCACCACCGCCCCGCACTCGGTCACGTCCGTCATCATCCGCAGGTGCCCTAGGTGGAGAGGCGTTTCGCGAACAACCAGAATCAGCCGACGCCTCTCCTTCAACATGACGTCGGCGGCTCTCGTCAGAAGTGTATCGCTGGTGGACCGAGCAATCGAGGACAGAGTCTTGATCGAACAGGGAACGACCACCATCCCGAGGGAAAGAAATGAGCCCGAAGCAACCGGGGCTCCGATATTACTGTTTTCATAAGAGAGGTCCGCCAGCGCTCTTAGCTCGGCCGCAGTGAGCCCCTTTTCGAGTCGGGCCACCCGCTCCGCCGCCTGGGTCATAACAAGATGGGTCTCGACGCCCAATTCGCGAAGTACTTCGAGCAGCCGGACCCCGTACACCGTGCCGGACGCACCTGTGATGCCGACAATCAAACGCTGCGCACTGCTGCTACCGATGACGCATCTCCCCACTCAGGGGCCGCACTTCAGCAGAAACCCCGCCATTCTAGCAAGCCTATCTACCTGTTATCGCTATCCGCCGGCTATTGGGGGCAGAATCCGTATCTCATCACCGTCGACGAGAAGAGTCTCCAGTCCTTCCCGCTGCCGTACGTTGCGGCCGTTGAGAAAGACGCCCACCCACACGCTCCCGTCGTCGCGGAAGATGCGCGATCTCAACGCCGGTCTGGAGGAGACGCAATCATGCAGAGCCTCAAGCACGGTGCGGCCTTGGCATTCCGCTCGGGCAGACCCCTGTGGTCCAACCAGGCCAACGGGCAATTTCAGGAAGACCCTCGCCATGGACGTCACTATTCGGCCACAGGAAGCCGGGGCCCTATGCGGGCGCGGCGGCCGCCTTCTCCGCCTTGCTCTGCCGCACGTCGATCGCCAAGACGTGAGGGTTCTGGCAGAAAGCAACACACTGGGGCTCGCCATCGCACAGGTCGCACTTGAAGGCCACCTTGCGCTCGGGATGCTCATGGATGACACCTTGCGGGCAGACGTCGTAGCAGACGCCACACCCGGTGCAGAGATCCTCGTTCACTTTCAAGACGTAGCCCTCAACGGGCTCCAGGCCCACCGCCCTAACAGTGATGGGGTGGCGCTCTATGGCCTCCACAGGACAGGCCTCCTCACACTTAGCGCAGGCCGTCTGAAGACAGGTATGACCCCGAACATGGGCACTCGTGGGCTCGACGTCAACGTGAAGGCGCGCAACAGACGGCCGGTACGCTCCCTCATGCCAGGCCGAGCAGGCCAACTCGCACATGCGGCAACCGGTGCATTTCTTGTTGTCTATCATCACGTAAGGCATGCGGCATCCTTTCTTGGTGGATCGAGGGGACTCAGAGGCGGACGTCCACTCCCAACTCAGCCAGCTTCTCCTCCGTGGGCCTTCCCGTCTCATCCCAGCCGCGCAGCCGGTAGTACTCTCGGAGAGCTTCTCTGAACGCCTCTTCTCCAATGGCCTTTCCCGCCGATGGGCCGTCGGCGAATGCGTACTCCGCCTCATAGAGCCGGCGGGGAAGAGTGTCGGGCTCCACACCCTCGCGCAGATTGAGCAACCTCCCAAGATTCCAGATGCGCTCGCCGGTGAGCATGACTTCGTCCTCAGTGAACCTCCGCTTGAACAGATGGCTGAACATCTGGCTCAGTTGGTCCGGGTCGACCGCCCAAAAATCGCACCAGATGCCGCTAAATTTCACCGAGCTGAAGTTCTGCCCGATGAAACCATTGGCTACGTTGCCTTTGATGACCTGCTCCGCCTTCCCCTCCAGACTATCCGCCGGCCGAGTGCCTTCCAGCACCTCGTCCGCGATCGGATACGCCCTCATATGGCAACCTCCGCGGTCGGAAGTCGCGTAGCTGATACTCATGCCAAAAGCACCGCGAGGATCGTACCCGGGCAGTTCGAGATTCTTCACCTCCATGGCCATATCCGGTACCCCGTATTTCGAGGCCAGCGCGCGTGCCCCCAAGGCGAGCTCGACTCCGATCCCCTCCCGTTGTGCGATCAGAGCGGGTGCAGCGACATAGGCCTCCACCTCGCCGAACCGCAGTCCGAAATCGGCGATGCCTTCCTCGGCCATACCCATGGCCAGTCCCACGACCGATCCCGAGGAGATGGTGTCCAAACCCCATTCGTCACATTCACTGTTGAAGCGCATCAGGGCTTCCAGGTCACCTATCCCGCAGTTGGAACCGCAGAGGGCGATCGTCTCGAACTCGGGGCCTTCGCTCTTGACTCCACCTGCCACGTGGACCTGCCGGCACCCCAGGGCACACTGGTAGCACGCTCGATTAGCCACCTTCACGCTCTGGAAGGCATCGGAGTTGATACCGTCGATCCCTTCGAAACTCCCTGCGGACCAATTACGAGTGGGCAGAGCCCCCGCTCCGTTCACCGGGTCGACCAAGACGGGAGTACCCTCCTCGTTAGCCCAGAGATTGAAGTCGGTGAGAACATGTTCCCGGTGAATCCGCTCGATATCGGCCAGAAACCCGCGTGCGTCGCCGACCCTGACCGACCCGGTGCCACGGATAGCGACGGCTTTCAGGTTCTTGGAGCCGAACAAAGCTCCGTGCCCCCCCCGACCCGCTTTGTGGAACTGATCGGTGCTCAAGCACGCCCAGGGGATCAGGTTCTCGCCCGCCGGCCCGATAGAAAGCACCTTGGCGTTCTCGTCGAGATCTTCCCGCAACGCCTCCTCGATTTCCGAGGTCTTGAGACCCCAGTACTTGTCCCGAGCCGGCAGGAACTCAACCTTGCCATCTTTGACCCAAATCACGGTAGGTTCCGGAGCTTTGCCCGAGATGATGAGGAGATCGTATCCCGCGAACTTCATCTCGGGAGCGAACGACCCCCCTACATAGCTGTCATCCAAGATGCCCGTCACCGGACTCTTCGCCCCCACTACCAGACGAGAGGCCGTACTGACGTTGGTGCCGGCGAAAGGTCCCGTGACGAGAAAGATTGGGTTCTCGGGAGCCCACGGATCGACCCGCGGCGTGACGTACTCCCACATGTACCGCAGGAGCAGGCCTTTACCGCCGATGTAGCGCTCAGCCCACTCCGGGTTGAGCGGCTCGGTCTGAGCGATGCCGTGAGTTAGATCGATCCGCAGTACCTTGCCCTGATAGAAGTCCACGATCACTCCTTCCAGGCGCAGACATACGCCGTCACGCCCGGTCGCACTGCGCGGCTCGGTCTGAGCGCTCGTCGCCCCTTAGACCGGCACCATTGTAAACAAGGACTGCACCCCGGGCAACAGACTGCCTTATGCACCGACCATGCCGTATGATTCCGCCAGGAGAAGTGTGTGAACGACGGCACAGCCAAACCGAGCCAGAGGTGATGGGCATGGGGAAGAGGATGATGCGGACGGGAGCTAGAGACAAAGCCGCTCGTGCGAACGAAGTGGTCTCGCGTCTCCGCGACGCCTACCCCGACGCCGGGATAGTACTCGAGTTCACCACCGACTGGGAGTTGCTGGTCTCGGTGATCCTTTCGGCTCAATGTACCGACAAAATGGTCAACCAGGTTACTGCCACGTTGTTTCAGAAGTACCGAACGATCGAGGATTACGCGTCGGCAGACCCGGCCGAGTTCGAGCAGGATATCAGGCCGACGGGTTTCTTCAGAAACAAGACGAAGCACATAATCGCCGCGGCTCAGAAGGTACTTCTGGATTACGGGGGTGAGATTCCTGCGAGTATGGCTGAGCTTCTGACTCTGCCTGGAGTGGCCAGAAAGACCGCCAATATCGTGCTCGGCAATGCACACCCGGAGGCCTATGCCACAGATCCGGAAGCGGGCATCGCCGTCGACACGCATGTGAATAGGCTTAGCCAAAGGCTGGGGCTGGTCGCGTCTGCCAACTCTGACAGGATCGAACGGGAATTGCTGGAGATAATCCCCCGGGCCGACTGGTTCCGGCTCACGTATCTACTGATAGAACACGGCCGCGCGGTGTGCACCGCCAAGCGCGCGCAGTGCGACAACTGCGTTCTCCAGGACCTCTGCCCCTCGGCGTTCAAGGTCTGATCAGAATCGAGGGGTGGCCACTATCGCCCCCAGGTTGCGAGTTGCGTCCAGCCTCCAGCCCGGCGGTTGACGGTTTCCCCTACTGCCTATACCATCGCACGACGACACCGCCGAAAGACACGCGCCTGAGGGCGTCCTACAAGCCGTAGAAGGGGAAACAGAGATGATCTTCGATCGCGAGCACGAGTGTATGAACCGGGAGGATCTCAGGCAACTCCAGTCAGAGCGCCTGAAGGCCCTGGTCAAACGAGTCTACGATCGAGTTCCATTCTACCGTGACCTCTTTGACAAGGTCGCCATCGGGCCTGAGCAGATCCGAGGAGTCGAAGACCTCGCGCGTCTGCCCATGACCCGGAAGTACAACCTGCGCGACCAGTATCCGTTCGGGCTCTTCGCCACTCCGATGAAGGAAGTCGTCCGGATCCACGCCTCCTCAGGCACCACGGGCAAGCCGACCACTGTCGGCTACACGCGCAACGACGTAGCCATGTGGGCGAACGCCTGTGCGCGGGCGCTCGCCTGCGCGGGAACCACCGAGGACGACATAGTCCAAGTCGCGTACGGTTATGGTCTGTTCACGGGAGGGCTGGGCGCGCACTATGCCGCCGAGCTCATAGGCGCTTCAGTGATCCCCATCTCGGGGAGCAACACGCAGCGCCAGTTGATGCTCATGCAGGACTTCGGCACCACCGTTCTCTGCTGCACACCGAGTTTCGCCCTCTATGTGTGGGATGTCGCTCAGCAACTCAAACTGGACGTCACCAGGTTCCCTCTCAGGGTGGGCGTCTTCGGTGCAGAACCCTGGTCTGAAGCCATGCGCAGAGACATCGAACGCAAGTGGAACATCAAAGCATGCGACATCTACGGTCTCTCCGAGATCATCGGTCCGGGGGTATCGTGCGAGTGCGTCGAAGCCCAGGACGGCTTACATCTAAACGAAGATCATTTCCTGCCGGAAATAATCGATCCCGACACGGCCGAGGTCCTTCCAGAGGGCGAATGGGGCGAACTGGTCATCACCACGCTTACCAAAGAGGCGTTTCCGCTCATCCGCTACCGCACCGGCGATATCACAAGGCTGAATTCGGAGCCCTGCGTCTGTGGTCGGACAAATACGCGCATGGATCGCATCGCCGGGCGCACCGACGACATGCTCATCATCCGGGGGGTAAACGTCTTCCCCAGCCAAGTGGAGTCGGTGCTGCTCATGTCCCCCCGCGTGGAACCGCACTATCGTCTGGTCGTCAGCCGCAAAGGGGCTTTGGACAATCTAGAGATCCAAGTGGAGATTTCCCCCGGCCTCTACAAGGAGGTGTCCGAGGGCATCCTGTCAACAGACGACGTCACCACCTTCACCGAGCACGAGACCTTGGTCGGGCTCAAGCAAAGCATCCAGAAGAACGTGAAGGACATCATAGGCATCAATGTGGGCGTAGTCTTCAAGGAGCCCGGGGCTATCGAGAGAAGCGAAGGGAAGACCCAGCACGTGATCGATCTCCGCAAGGAATAGCACCGCCTCAAAGAAAGAGACGCGCATGGCAGAACAACTTCGTGGTCGAAAGCGAGCTTCAAAGAAGGTACAGCCCGCGAGGACTTTCCCCTCCGCCGAGGAGGACAGACGGCATTCGGATCTCGATCCGGAGACGCCGCAGACCAGTTCAGCCGCCTATAAACTTGGATTCGCCGATCCTGATTTCTTGTTGCGAGACGAGCTTCGCGCCTCCCGTCTGCAGCTGGAGTATCTGAAACCTGAGATCCTGCAGAGAGACCGCGGCATCGGGGCTACCGTGGTCATGTTCGGCAGTGCCCGCATCCCCGCTCCCGAGGACGCCACCGCTTTCTTGGCCGAGGCGGAACAGGCGGCGGCTCAGAACCCGGCCGACCCGGCGGCTGCTGACCGAGCGCGGACCGCACGAGCTCTCGTCGCCAAGAGCAGCTATTACGAGGAGGCCCGGCGACTAGGGCAGATGATATCGGGATCACTCCAACCATCCGCCAAGGCTGGTTCCCGGAGTTCCGCACACGGCCCATACCGAGCGGTTGTGGTCACCGGAGGTGGCCCCGGCATTATGGAAGCCGCCAACAGAGGCGCGGACGACGTGGGAGCCGAGACGGTCGGCCTCAATATCGTCCTGCCTTTTGAACAGAGACCTAACCCTTACATCACCCCCTATCTGTGTTTCAACTTCCACTACTTCGCTCTCCGCAAGATGCACTTCATGATGCGCGCAATCGCCCTGGTGGTCTTCCCCGGGGGATTCGGGACTCTCGACGAGTTATTCGAGGGTCTCACGCTCATCCAGACTCGCAAGATCAAGCCCATCCCGGTTCTCCTCTTCAGTCGGGACTACTGGGAGCGGATCATCAACTTCTCCGCCCTGGTCGAAGAAGGCGTGATCAGTCCGGGCGATCTGGAGATCTTCTCGTTCGTGGAGACGGCTGAGGAAGCGTGGGGGCTGCTTGAGCCCGTGCTGGAGGACTCTGCGCGTAAACGCTGAACGACGCCGACCCCGATGGTGATTCAGCCATCTGGAAGCCCCATGGCGCAAAGGCTCACGTGGCGTAGGGGTCTCCGTGGTGCAAGAGCCTTCGTGGCGCGAGGGCCTGCGCCTAGAGAATCGGCCGCTTATGCTATGCTTGTTTGTAGCAAAATGGACACGCAGGACGATCCCCTCAGTCTTCACTCTCCCTCACTGCCCGTTAGCAGGGTGATTTTCCGATGAACCCGACTGCCGTCAAAATCATCGGCGTCTTTCTGCTGGTGATGGTCAACGCATTCTTCGTTCTGGCTGAGTTCGCCATCGTCAAAGTCCGCGACACACGGATGGCCGAACTCTCAGCGACCGGCAACAAACGGGCACGGGTAGCCAACCACATCGTCAACCACCTCGACGCGTATCTCTCGGCGACCCAGCTGGGGGTCACAGTCGCCAGTATGGGATTGGGCTGGCTGGGAGCCGAGGCGTTTTCAGATGTCTTCGGCATCGTCATGAACCCTGTGGCCGCGGCCGCGATCGCCTTCGTTCTCGTAACCTTCCTTACCATCATCTTCGGAGAGCTGGTGCCCAAGTCCGTGGCGATCCGTAAGGCGGAGGGGTCTGCACTGTTCGTCGCCATGCCCCTACGCTGGGTCTACCTGATCACGAAGCCCATCACCTGGCTCATGTACGCATCGGCGGCGGGCATTCTCAGGATCTTCCATATCAAGCCCGCCTCAGAACGCGAGCTCGCCCATTCCGAGGAGGAGCTGCGGATGATCATAGAAGCCAGCCAGGAAGTGGGACACATTGACGAGGTGGAGCAGACGCTCATGCGCCGCGCTTTGACATTCGGTGACCAAACGGTCACCGAGATCATGGTGCCCCGGACCGAGATGGCTGCCCTGCCCACATCGCTCACGGTCGCCCAAGCTATTGACGACATCGCAGAGACCAACCATACACGCTATCCCGTATACGAAGAGGATGTGGACAACATCGTCGGGTACGTGCACGTCAAAGACCTATACCGGGCTCCCCGCGACGCCGCTCTGCGCCGCCTGCTGCGCCCCATCGGCTTCATCGCGGAGACATCCAACATCGAGGTGGCTCTCCAGCGCTTCCAGAGTACCCGTACCCCACTCATAATCGTCGTGGACGAGCACGGCGGTACCGCCGGGATCGTGACCATCCAAGATGTCGTGGAGGAACTCATCGGTGAGGTTCAAGACGAATTCGACTTGGAAGCGCCCGAGGTGGAGAGCAACGACAACGGCAGTTATTCGGTGGACGGCGCCGCCCGTATCGAATACTTGGAGGAAACTCTGGGTCTGCAGATCCCCGAGGAGGGCTTCCCGACTCTGGGAGGCCGGGTTTTTGAACAGTTGCAGCGCCGTCCCCAAGTAGGGGACGAGGCTCGGGTGGGCAACTTCCACGCTAAGGTGCTCGAGGTCGACGGTATGCGCATCTGCCGGGTGCTCCTCACCCGTCTTGATGAGGAGGCAGAGGGCAGCAGCGAGTTGGAGGAGGAGCAGGACACAGAGTCCGCACTCGAACGGCAGGAAGAATGATGGACCCGATCGAAACGCTGGTCGACTCAGACGCTCTCAGGGCCAATCTCCCCGGGACCGCTCAGCCGGCCGTGATCCCTGATCGCTACAAGCCCCTGCTGAAGGCGGTGGAGGGATACCACGGTGTGCGCGTGCCCCTGGCTGAGACTTTGGCCGAATACTTCCACAGCTATCGCAACGCGGATCTGCTGATCGATGGTTTTCAGACGATCCTGCTGAGGAATTGGACCTACTTCGAGCGCTCGGAGAATCGGCGCGAGGCCTTCACTCTGCTCTCAGAACTGATGCTGGACCTGCTGGACACACCCCTCAGCTCCCAACAGGCTTCTCTCTTGCTGAGACAACTTCTCGCTTGGTGTACGGCCGCCCTGACCGGTCCTCATTCGGAAGAATACGATGAGCCTCTGCTGAATATCGCAGACTGCCTAGCCCGATTCGTACCGCTCCAACCACTTGCGGCTCTGGAGCGAGACACACTGCTGCGGGGCCTTGTCGAAGCCGCCGGTCGGCGTCCGGTCCTCTCGACCGCCTACTCGGAGCTCTACCGTTCACTTCTTCTCCTCGGCTACCGAAGGGTCGCCGAGCGCCTACCCATACCTGAGTGGGCTCTTTCTGGAGAGGCCGAGCTCACCGACCGTGACGCTGTAGCCTCCAGCTTCACCGATCTGGCGCCCAAGAGGGTGGCCGATCTAGTAAAGAGAGCTGAGGCAGTTGCAGCGGATGAGCTTCTGTCCCCCGAGCTCCCCACTTTCTCAGAGATCCTCGATGGAGCGATCAACCAAGTGTTCCGAATCGACAATCTCGAGGACCGCTTCGCAGTCTGTCTGTATTTCCTCAAGGATGACACTCTTGGCTATCGCCAGAACGAAGTGATGGTCGACCTGCTTGCCGTCGTGCGCCAGCTCATGAAGCCGGAGAGGCACATGGATGTCGACCGGATCCTCAGCCGCCTGACCCGGTTCTTCCGAGCGCGGGACAATCAATTCCTGCTCATGCGCTTCCTGTGTTATGAGGCCATCGGCGTGGCCATCGGCGAAGCCGGTAACGTGGCCGCAGCCGACCACTTGATAGAGGACGTCCTCTCCTGGCGCTTCCAGTACCCTGACATCCAAGGCGCTACCGACGACTGGGAGACCGTCGTCAACCCGTTTCACCTGCCTAAGATCAGGTGTTGGATGCACATCATCGAGGCCAACCCTGCCCTTTACGAGAGGCTTGCGGCTGCGCTCAACGTACAGTTGCGCCTGGGAGGCGTCTACATCGCCGACACCGACCTCTTTCAACGGGATGTGACCCGCTTCCTCAACGCCGACATTCGACCCATTTACTTTGTCGCGAAGCAACTTCTGCGGGCCTTCCCGGTCTACTTCAACGATGTCGGTGCCGAGGGTGAACTCCGGGCCGTCTCGACCGAGCTGGACGAGATCTGCGGCCGGCAAGATACCCTCATGCACTTCCTCCGCAAGCAATCTCACGCAGAGTCGTCCAACCGGCTTGTCGCGTTTTCCCGCGCCGTCCTCACCTACTGGGCCACTCTCGACCCTTCCGGGCTCGCCTCGTACTTGTCGGCGAACACGCTGGCTGCTGTGAAGAGAGAACAGAAATGGGCCGAGGAGCCGCACGAGGTCCTGATGAGTCTACTGGCCAGGATGGAGGGCCGGACTCCCCAGACCGCCGCCGTGGAGACACCATCCCCAGACGTAGAGGCGTTCCTCGATCGTCTCATCAGAATGCAGGTCGCGACCCTTGAAGAACTACTTGCCCAACTTCCGCCGGGCAAGGACTCGGATTCCCAGGGGCCCAGGCGGGTCAGCCTCATGGTCCGCACGCACCAACTGCTCGCGCAGAAGTACTCTCTGTCGGCGGCTGACGTCGGAGCGGCAGTAAAGCAGCATCTGCGACTTGACTCGGCGACCCGTAGCGCCTTCACCAAGGCTCTCACTGCATGGCAGAAGAGGCCCCGGGAGTCCACGCGAGAGCGTCTGCTCGATGCCGCCCTCAAGGTCCTCGAAAACCTGCAGACGATCATCCTGGACCCCGCGCCCTCCTCGGCAGTCGAGAACATATACCAGAAACGCCACATCGCAGCCGGGATCCCGTCGATGTACGGCACCTACACGGAACCGAAGTTCGACGCGCTCGGACTATCCTTCCGGGTGGAAAGACTGGTAGCGCGTCTCCTCGAGGACCTGGTCGCGGACAGTACCTACTCCTACGTCACCCGGGACACGCTGCGGCGCATGGCGGCCAAGATCCACCGGTTCGTTCGCGCTCTGGCCGCCGACGGCGTCGACTCCCGGAGCTTGGCGGCGAACCTCCGTCTACTCGAATCCGGCCTGAGCAGTTACAACTTCACATTCCATCAATACAGGAATGTGTTCCAGTTCATAGTCGGATCGGTGACCGAGCTTTCCCGCACTTCGATCTTGAGCCATGACCAAGTGCTACATACCGTGCTCGAGCACGATCCCCGACAGTGCGAGATACGCGGCATGTCACTGGATGCCGTATCCGAGATGGTACTGCGCGAGGTGCTGGTATCGGCACTGGGTATGCAGGCTCTCGACCGCTATGTATCGGCGGCTCTTCGGCAGATCTCCACGCTCACCGGGCGCCTGAGCAATCACGCTCTCACCCGCATGATGAACTACGACCCGGAGCGTCTCATCTCACCCATCCACGAACCCAGACCTAGTGTCGACGACCAGATGACGCTGGGTTTTAAGGGCCTCGGACTCAAGCAGATGGCCTCTTACGGCCACCAGGTTCCGCGCGGTTTCATCCTCGCGACCGAGCTATTCAGCGCCCGACCCGCGATGAAGTACCGGCCTCTATTCGATGACACTCTTGAGAGAATCCGAGCGGCCATCTCCCGGCTGGAGAAGGAGACGGGACTCCGGCTTGGCGACCCTGCGCGTTTGCTCACTCTCTCCATCCGTTCCGGCGCAGCGATCTCCATGCCGGGGCTCATGTCGACCTTCGTCGACGTGGGGTTGAACGACAAGCTGGCGGAGGCTCTCTCTCGTAAACAGGGCTTCGACTGGGCGGCCTGGGACTCGTACCGGCGATTCCTACAGTCTTGGGCCATGTCCGCGGGCATCGACCGCGACATCTTTGACGCCATGATGAACGAGTTCAAGATTCGGTACGGGATTGAGCGCAAACTCGACTTCACGCCTGAGCATATGCGAGAACTGGCTTTCGCGTACAAGGCCCGGGCAAAGGACATGGGGGTGAGGTTCATGGACGATCCCTTCCGCCAAGTCGTGGGCTGCGTACAGAAGGTCCTCGATTCATGGGATTCGCCTGAAGCCAGGCTGTACCGTCGATACTTGGGCGTAGCCCCAGAATGGGGCACGGCCGTGGTTGTCCAACAGATGGTGTTCGGAAACCTCAGCCGCGAGTCAGGGTCCGGGGTGACATTCACCCGCAACCCACTAGAGCCCTACAGCAGCCAGGTCCGCCTTTTCGGAGACTTCACCGTCCGCAGCCAGGGAGAGGACCTAGTCGGGGGTTTGGTGTTCCCGTGGCCCGTCTCGGAGGCCCAGCGGCTTGGTAGCCCAACGTACCAGGGAATAGAGCACTCACTGGAAAAAGACTACCCGCAGGTCTACGGACGACTACTCGAAGTAGCCCGTGACCTCGTGGCGAAGCGAGAGCATGACCCTCAGGAGATAGAGTTCACCTTTGAGTCGGCTTCGGGAGACGATCTCTACATCCTCCAGAAGCGCGCCATGGTGCACGAGCCACAAGCGGACGCCCCCTTCTTCGACGTGTCATCGCCCAGGTACGGACCCCCTGTCGCAGTGGGGATGGGGGTAGCCGGCGGGGCCTTCTGCGGCCGGGTGGCCATCAATATGGAGCAAATCGACCGCCTCATTGAGGAGGCACCAGAGGACAGGATCGTACTCCTACGGCCCGACACAGTCCCCGAGGACATTGCTATGATCACTAGGGTCTCCGGGCTGCTCACCGCCCGAGGTGGATCCACGTCACACGCCGCCGTCACCGCTAAACGTCTCGGTAAGACGGCCGTTGTTGATTGCCGCGCCTTGGAGGTGCTGGAACAACCGGGAATAGCTCGTTTGGCCGGCACTGAGATAAGAGCGGGGGACTGGCTGTCGGTAGACGGCCGTACGGGCAACATTTTCCTTGGCTGCGTACCCATGCGGAAGCGTACCTCGTCGTCGCCATGAGCGGTGTAAGTAGAGCGATGTAAGTGTTCATAACCACCCGACCTAAGAGAAAGGGATACGGATGAGCGCTCCAAGAACGTTGGGCATCAATGGTCTAGGCCGGATCGGCAAATTGACCCTCTGGTACCACCTTGGCCACGAGGGGTTCGATCGGTTTGTGGTCAACGTCGGCCGTCAGGTGGGAACATCACTTGAATCCATAGCAGAGTACGTTGCCAAAGACAGCACCTACGGGCCGCTGCACCGCTATCTAGACGGACACAGAGGCCGGCCCGACGTCAAGGTGATCGACGAGTCAACCGGCGTGCTCCGCGCCCACGGCAGGGAGATCGTCTTCCTCAGGGAAGTCAGGAATCCGAAAGATATCCCCTGGCGCGATCATGGTGTCAATCTGGTGGTGGACTGCACCGGCAAGTTCCTCGACCCACATGCAGAGGTCGATTCCGCCAAAGGCTCGGTCCGAGGCCACTTGGCAGCCGGTGCGCGGGCCGTCTTGTTGAGTGCTCCCTTCAAGAGCAAAGTCAAAGGGGTGCCGACGCCGGAAGACGCGGCCATCCTGATCCATGGGATCAACCACCTCGATTTCGACCCGGGGAAGCACAAACTCGTATCTGCCGCCTCCTGTACCACTACAGCCCTCGCCCATATGATGCGGCCCCTCCTCGCCCGCGACCTCACCCGCAACATGCTCACTGCCGGCATGAGCACGGTCCATGCGGTCACAAACAGCCAACCCGTCCTCGATGCCGTCCCCGGCTCGGGAGCAAGCGATCTTCGTAAGACCCGGTCGGGACTGAACAACGTCATCATCACTTCGACCAACGCTGCCAAAGCTCTCGAGCAGGTCATGCCTGAGATCGCGCAGATAGGCTTCATGGCCGATTCAGTCCGCATACCTACAGCAAGTGTGAGCCTGATCATCCTCAATGTGACCTTCCAGACCGAAGCATCGCCGGATGGAACCGTCTCGGTCGATCGTGACGACATCAACGCCATCTACAGAGAAGCGGCTGAGGGAGAGGCGCGCGGATTAGTCAAGTACAGTGACGAACAGAACGTGTCGGCCGACATGCTTGGTGAGGACGCGGCCGTTGTAATCGAGGGGATCGAGACCCACACCCGCACCGGCTTCGTCGACCTGAAGCTCCCGGGAATCTGCGGAGAGCATCGCGTGCCGCTCACCCACGTGAAGGTCTTCGGCTGGTATGACAACGAGATGGGTAGCTACACCTACCGGCTGGGTGAGCTGACCACTCACGTGGCCCGGAGTCTATAGGGCCGACTGACGACCGTTCTGACCGAGGCGCTCCCCTCGTCGTTTCCGACAAGGGGAGCGCCTCGTCACTCTGCCTGGTCCATCAGTCCAAGACCGTGATGATCTCGGCATCAATGCGTACCTGGTACCGGTGGTGTCCAGGTCCGTGGGTGCGATCTGGTCTAATAGTGACACGGGCGACGGTGCGAGGGCGCCCGAACCGGGTCGGGCCCGCGGAGCCGGGGTTGAGATACAGCACGCCTCCACGCTTCTCGAGCGCCGCGACGTGAGTGTGACCCGTGATCACCACAGCGAATCCCGCAGTTGGGTCATAGCCGTCCGTGTTGGGACAGCCGCGCAGCCTATTCGCGATGTGCCCGACCAAGATGCGGACACCTGCTAGCTCCAACTCACCTCTGACGGGCAGTGCGTCCGCCCAGGAATCCAGGTCGCAGTTGCCTCTCACCGCCGTAACCGGCGCAAGCATCCGCAACTCGGATAGGACCTCAGGGCCGCCCACATCGCCCGCGTGCACTATGTGGTCGACGCCAACCAGTGCCTCTCGCACCTCGGTGTGGAGATGACCGTGGGTATCGGACAGCACACCCAGCGTCACGCAGTCGACGGAACCCTTGCCATCCTTATCCATGCCAGACGAGGCGCGATACCCACTACCAGCTGTGCCGAAGTGCGCCCCTCGGGCAGGCACTCGTACAGGGGAGGATGCGCTGGATGCCTCCGCTCCCGTTCTGCCCTTTGCAGGGCGAGCACAACTCGCGGAGGCGCTTCCTGGCGTTCTCGGTCACGACGGCGACGAGATCATCGTAGTCATCCAGCTCGATTGCGTACACGCCTTGGGGACATGCGGTGACACACCCGTGGTGCTCACACTCGGCACAGACATCACCATCGATGGTGATGTAATAGAAGCCGGATCCATCCTCGTATCCGTAATTCGCTATCATCGGGCCTACTACTCAGCTGGAGTCACCTTGGCGTCAGCAGCCGTCGCCTTACGGGGCGCCGCTACGCCGGTACTTCTTTCTCTCTCTGCTTTGCGAGACAGCGAATGAGCGAAAAGCGCCGCACCCAAGGCTCCCGCCATCTGCGGGTCGAGCATCGAATCCTCTGGGAGCTTCAGGGCTTCCACACCGATCAACCGTTCTATACGACGGGTCACTCCGATATTCTTGGCGATCCCACCCGTGATGAAGAACTCTCGCTCCACCTGCATACGCTCTATAAGCCCGGCCACGCGCTGCGCCATGGCGGCGCAATAAGCTGCGAGCACACGATTCACGCTCCACCCCGCCCTGAGCAGGGAAGTAGCTTCTGATTTCGCGAACACTACACACACATTGCTGACCGGGGGTGGTTCTTCGTCTGTCTCGAAAGAGCGGCGCCCAATATCCTCTACAGGGACTCCCAGAACATCGGCGATGACCTCCATACCTCTGCCGGTCCCCGCTGCACACTTGTCGTTCATGATGAAGTTGAGCACCTTGCCCCGCTCATCACAGCGGATCACCTTGCAGTCCTGCCCTCCCATGTCAAGTATGGTACGGACACTGGGACCGGCCATGAAATTGGCTCCGCGGGCATGGCACGCTATCTCCGTGAGGGTGCGATCCGCGAAAGGCACGTTGACACGCCCGTATCCGGTACCAACCGCATAGCTCACATCGTCCAGAGTGATCCCTAAGGGTTCGCTCGCCCCCCGGAACGCCTTCACGGCGCTATCCGGGCTGGACGAGCCGGTACGAGTGGAGAAGTACGAAAGCAGTCTCCCATCCCCGAGGATGACGGCCTGGGAGCTGACCGACCCCACATCCACTCCTACGGTCAAGACCGATATTTCTTGCGGGTCCAAATCGCCATCGAACCAAGACCTCTCGCTCCATCGCCAGAAGTCTCTCTCTCCAGCCGTTTCTCTTTCAACGAGTCCGTCTGCGAGAACCGCCCCGTCTCTTGCGGTAGCAGTGCCGCGTTGTGAGCTTTGTGGCCTCGGGGGTCGGTCGGGCTGAGAACGCTCTGGATTTTGTGCCGATTCCCAAGCGATGAGCCCAGCCCCAAGGGCCCCAAGGAAGCCCGGATCCGGCAGTACGTGAATATGCACTCCGCCAAGAGCCTCCGACAGGGAGTTGACGAATCCCACGTTGAGAGCTGTCCCACCACCTAGGACTACTGGATCTTCTACGCCGATGCGCCGGACCATGGCTGACACTCGGCTGGCCATGGCATCATGAACAGCCCGCGCGATGTTCGTCGAGGGCGTGTTCGCATGGATGAGACTCACCACCTCCGACTCCGCGAACACCGTACACTGGGCGTTCATAGGTATGGTCTCGGTGGAGTGGAGGGACGCCTCGGCAAAATCCTCCAGCGACATCTCGGTCGCCCGGCTCATGGCCTCCACAAAAGCGCCCGCTCCCGCTGCACATTTCTCGTTGACCGCAAAATCGACCACCTTGCCGCCGGGCTCCAATCGGATGGCCCTCGCTTCATCAGCCCCCACATCGACGACAGTACGAGCCTCTGGAAAGAGAGCGAAGGCTCCCCGTGCATCAGCTGCTATCTCAGTAGGCTTTTCTGCGGCATAGGCAAGCGCTTTGCGACCAGCGCCGGTGACGGCCACCGAATCGATGTCTTCCCACGTGACGCCGGCAAGTCGGACCGCCTCCCGCAAGCCTCGCTCCGCCGACTCGTCGTGGTCAAAACCGGAGGCGACCTCCGCTCTGGCAACTACATCCCCGTCCTTGATCAGGACTGCGTGGACGTTCTTAGCCCCAACATCGATGCCGGCTACAAGCATACGTATACCCTACCGATCTACCGGCAAGCCGTAGGCCCTGGCGCCGCCGTTCTGCCACTCCGCAGGGTCGATACCCAGGCCCCGGATCAGCGCTCGGTTGTTGATCTCCTCAGTGCCGGCCGGTACTCTGCCCGTCACCGCTTTCCGCAGTGACTCCACAGATACGAGTCCGGTGATACTCGTCACCGCTCCCAGTGCCAGGATGTTCGTCGTCTGCGTCCTACCGGTCTCCTCTAGGGCCATCTCGGTGAAGGGGATAGCGAAAGTGATCCCCTTGAAGACCGGGGGCTCAACGACTTTCTCTAAATCGTATATGAAGATACCGTCATTGCGCAGAGTGCCGATGTACTGCGACGCTGCCAACTGGGAGAGAGCCACCAAGAGATGGGCCCTTTCCAGTTCAGGGTAGTCCACTGGTTCACTGGAGATGATCACGTCGCTGCGGCTATATCCTCCCCGGGCTTCAGGTCCATACGATTCCGTCTGCACAACGCGATGATGGTCGAGCGTGGCTGCCGTCGCCAGGATCACACCCATGAGTATCACTCCCTGACCACCGCTGCCGCCGAACCGAACCTCCACATACTCCCGGCCGAACAGCAACCCTTCCCATTGAGCAGATGAAGGGGTACTTGTGGGGGCTTGATCAGACCCGATCGGAGATGGTGTTGTTCCGTCCACCATGCTCATTCTCCGGCCCCTTCCGCCAACCGTCGCGCCAGTTCGGCGTCTTTCACGCGAGCCACGGTCTCTGCGTAAGTGCTCTGGAACTCACGCCTCTCGACATCCTGGAAGAGCACTCCGGTCACGATCTTGCCCTCGAGTTCCTCGGGCGACAACTTGGCCGCCTTACTCACAGATATCGACCGTTTCCGTTCCTCTTCGAGCATGTCCACGGCTTTCGCCGGTTTGTTGCGTCTCCCATATTCAGTGGGACAAGGAACCACGGCCTCGATGAAGGCGAATCCCGGATGTTGGACGCCCTGCTTGATGATCTTCTCAATCTGGCGAACGCCGGCCGCGGTGCCTCGCGCCACGAAAGTGGCGCCCGCCGCTTCAGCCAAACGGCACAAGTCGAACGAAGGCTCCAGTTGGCCATAGGGAGCGGTCGTCGCGTTACCCCCCGGATCCATGGTCGGCGAGAACTGGCCGCCGGTCATGCCGTAGATCTGGTTGTTGAAGAGGATGCAGGTGAGATCGATGTTGCGCCGGCAGGAGTGAATCAGATGGTTACCCCCGATGGCTGCGCCATCGCCGTCACCGGTCAGCACAATCACAGTGAAGTCAGGACGGGCCATCTTGATGCCGGTGGCAACCGGAAGCGCCCGGCCGTGGATGGTGTGTACCGTGTTCAGATTCAGATAACCGGCCGCTCGGCTCGAGCAGCCGATCCCACTCACCACCACAGTGTTCTCCCGAGTGAGACCCAGATCCAGGATCGCCCGCAAAAAGGCGCCGGTGATAATGCCCAACCCGCATCCCGGACACCAGATATGGGGCAACCGATCTGTCCGAAGGAACTGTTCTATCTCAAGCGCCATCGATTACACGCTTTCGTACTTACCGACCAGCTCGGCAATCCGATCGAGGATCTCGCGTGGGGTGATGAGAGTGCCGTCGGTCTTGCCAATGCCGATGACCGTGGTCCACTGCTCGGCCATCTTGCGGACCTCGTGAGCGTACTGGCCCAGGTTGAGTTCGGGGATGATCATAAATTCCACCCGTCGAGCGACCTTCTGAACGATCTCCACAGGCAACGGGAACAACGTGTACAGGTGGAGAACCTCGACCGACAACCCTTCCTGATCGGCCAGCCTCCATGCCGCCCGAGCGCTCCGAGCGCAGGAACCGTAGGCCACGATACACACCCGACCCCTGCCCTCGTTCTTGACATCGTAGAGGCAGAGCTCGTCTCGGTGGTGAGCTACCTTGTTGTAAAGCTCACGCAAGAACTTGTCGGTCTTCTCCGGATCATTCGTTGGGAACCCGGTCTCGTCGTGAAACAGCCCGGTCACGTGCGGATACTCTCCAGAACCCAGAACGTGCGGCAGATGTACCTCTCGGGCCAGATCAGGATGAAGGTACCCAGGCGTGAAATCGAAATCACCGCTGGTCAGACGGTAGCGACCAAGAAGCTCCTCCGAAAAACTCTCGCGCATCTGGCCGACTACCTGGTCGGCCAACAGCGTTACAGGCGTCCGGAATCGTAGGGCGAAACGAACCGCGGCCATTGTGAGCCGGTACATATCCGCCACATTCGATGCTGCAAGCACGATGGCCGGATGATCGCCGTGCGTACCCCAACGCGCCTGCATCACGTCGGCCTGCGAGGGAGCGGTGGGCCGGCCGGTAGAAGGCCCCGACCGCATAACGTCAACAACAACCAGCGGAGCCTGCACCATGATCGCGTACCCGAGAGCCTCCTGCATCAGAGAGAAACCCGGGCCGGAGGTGGCGGTCATCGCGACCTCGCCGGTGAGAGAGGCGCCGATGCACGCACATATGGAGGCGATCTCATCCTCCATCTGTACGAAAACGCCCCCGATCCGCGGCAGTTCGACGGCCATGGCTTCCATGATCTCCGAACTGGGAGTTATCGGATACCCCGCGTAGAACCGGACTCCGGCGTCAAGGGCGCCCAACACGCAGGCACGATTGCCCTGGATCAGCAGACTGCTCTGATCGACTCGTTCTTTCAGTAAGTGGCCGTGCCAAGATTCCATGTCACCGGGGAGTTTACCATCCGAGCGTCGAACGGCGAGAGCGGTAGACTGTCAAGTGAGATGCCCAGAGCGGGTCGCGCTGTCGACAAGGATCTGAATGCAAACCGCGTCCAAGCATGGGCCACAGCAGTGTCCGGAGCAGAAAGGGCGACGCACATGTTAGAGCAGGCCACCCTCTCAGTCGGTGGCGACACCTATCACCTTCCGGTCGTCGACGGAGCGGAGGGTGATCGGGCCATCAACGTAACGAAGTTGAGAGAGACTACCGGATTCATTACCTTGGACGAGGGATACTACAACACCGGGTCCTGCCGCTCAGCGATCACTTTCATTGACGGCGACCAGGGAATCCTTCGCTACCGAGGGATACCCATCGAGCAACTGGCGCGAAAGAGCACCTTCGTCGAGACCTGTTGGCTGCTCATCTACGGTGAATTGCCCACCCGGGAACAATTGAGATGCTGGAGCGGCCTGTTCACCAAGTACGAGATGATCCACGAAGGGCTTTACAAGCACTTCGATGGTTTCCCGTCGACCGGTCATCCCATGGCGATCCTCTCGGCGATGATCAACGCTATGAGCTGCTACGAGCCCAGCCTAATCGAGATGGAAAGCCCCGCCACCTTCCAGATAGCCGCGGCCCGGCTGATCAGCAAGATCCGAACCATTGCGGCGGCCAGCTACAAGGCGTCCATCGGCCTGCCCATCGTCTATCCCAAGCCGCACCTGGACTACTGCAGCAACTTTCTCCACATGATGTTCTCGATACCTTTCCGCGATTATGAGCCCGATCCCGACACGGTGGCGGCACTACAGCTGATCCTCATCCTACATGCCGACCACGAGCAGAACTGCTCGTCGAGCACCGTGCGGATGGTGGCCTCTTCGGGGGCCAATATGTTCGCCAGTTGCGCCGCCGGAGTGTGCGCGCTGTGGGGACCGCTACACGGAGGCGCCAATGTGGCGGTCGTGGAGATGCTCCAGCACCTCCACGACGATAACGTCGATCTGAATGACTATATCCGGCAGGTCAAGGACAAGAACTCAACTCTTCGCCTCATGGGTTTTGGCCACCGCGTGTACAAGAACTACGATCCTCGCGCCAGCATCATGAAGGAGTTGGCCGATAACCTGCTGGGCAAGATGAGGGAGCGCGACCCGCTGCTTGAAATCGCCAAGCGCCTGGAGGACGTGGCCCTAAACGACCCTTATTTCGTCGAGCGCCGCCTGTACCCCAATGTGGACTTCTACTCGGGCGTGATTCTACGAGCTATGGGTATCCCGGTGAATATGTTCACCGTGATCTTCGCCATGGGGCGCCTGCCGGGTTGGATCGCCAATTGGAGAGAGGTCAACGAGGGCGGAGCCACACTGTATCGTCCTCGCCAGATCTACACAGGGAGTCTCGCCCGCGACTACGTGCCGATAGACGAGAGAAAGAGCGCTTGACGTCAGGCCGCTCTTCGGGTTCTTCGTTTCCGAACCGACCGATATATCAGTAGCGCCAAACCTGCCACCAGCACCAACGCTGCAACGACTATCCACGGCAGAACGGTCATGATCGTGACAAAGCGCAAATCGTAGCCGGTTTCCCCGAGGACGCTGGCGCCGACCACGAGTGCGACCTCGAGTCTCTGTGAACCTTCCCCCCCGGCGAGCGGCACCTGTATTTCCGTTCGGCCGGGTCCAAGTTCGAGTTCGACCGAGCTTCCTTGAAGTAGGTGCATTCCTTGTGCCGCTAACTCTACCTCCACGGTCACCGGGTACTCCGCGCCGTTTTGAAGGATCACGTCGACCGTTCCTTCCGCACCCATGATGGTTTTCGAACCGCCCCCCAAGAGACGTATCTTCTCCAACTCCTGTTGAGCCAGCGAGCGCGCCTCTTCCGCGTAGTCCATGCCGATACTGGCTTCCCGGGGACTGGTCTCAGCCCGCCACCACCAACGGCTTTGCGCCATATACAGCAACCTGTGAGCATCCTCCACGGGAGCGTGAACGGTGTCGGCGACGGCACCCAAGTCGCTAACCGCGGCGTGCGCGACTTTCACGGCTGAGAGAAGCGAGTCCTCGATATAGCCTCCCGAGTTCCCGGTCGAGGGCATCAGCAGGACCGGGCGGGTATCCGGGCCGTGAGCACGCAGTAGTCCCGACAGCGTCAATGTCCGGATCCATGCAGATCCGTCGAGGATCTCCCCGATGCTTTCGAGATACTCCCGCGGGATGAGTTCGAATTCGACAGCGGGAGTCAAGACCAGGGCACTTGTCTCCCCAGCAGCCAGTTTCGCCGCCAATGCGGCCGAGAAGACGCCCGCGTCCCACGGATAGCTCATGTGATGACTCAACTCCGTATCCGCGAAGACCAAGGTCACTCGACTATTGGCGGAGTTCCGCGCTCTGACCGCGACTGTACCTTCTGCGACCGGCTCTGCCAGCAGGTCCCGCAGGCCCGCGTCGACCACCACGTGATCGATTGACGCCTCGGCGTAATAGAAGACGGCATCGCTGGTCAGGTCCAGATCGGGAGAACGAGCTCCGTTCGGCGGTGTCTGCAATCCCAGAGTCTGTTGGATCTCCTGCTTGCCCATGAGGATCTGCTGCAGACCATCCCGCCACCCCTCAGATGCAAGCGCACTGAGATCGGCGCTACAGTACGGTCCGGCCACCACCTCTACCGACTGGTCACCGTGGAGAGCAGCGAACCCCGCCAGTATCTCAGCTGCGTACAGCGCCGGCGGGTCGTTGGCCGATATCTCCTCTTCATCCCCCGACTCGGAGACACTGACGTAACCATCGGCCATATCACGGAGTTGCGTCAGCAGCACAGGCTCCGGCGCCAGAGAGAACTCCCAATCGGGGAATAGGCTCGAGAGAGCCACTAGACCGCCAAGATCCCCAATATCTTCAGCGTTCTGCCCTACAGCTTCGTCCAAGCACCGATCGAAGAAATGTCCGTCCGTATCACGGTGGATCCCAAGAGAGACCGGCCAGATGAAGGCAAGATCAAGCGGCTCGTCCCGGACTTCAGCCTTCCCCACCCAGGTTTGTCCACTCGCCGACACCTCACCCAACGACTCCAGCTGTACAACCAGCAGATAGGCGCCTGGTTCGGTCAGTATCGTGTCTGCCAGCGAGATCTCAGCCCTTAACATTCCAGATGCAGGGTCGGCGATCAGGTCCACCCCGACGGTCTCAGCTACATCACTACCCGTGGCCGCCGTCGCGCCAAGGGTTGCGACGATCTTGGCAGCCTCCGGCAGTCGGAGACCAGACTGCCCTACTTGTGACTGCCCGGCGGGGCCTCTTACGTGTAGAACCAAATCGTCCCCGTCGAGCGACCTCGTCATTTCACCCTCCACGCGCAGAGTCAGACTCTCGTCCATAGCGCTTAACGGGCGATCGACGATCAAAGAGAGTGGTGAGGGTGATGCGAACGCGGGTGACGGGAAGCAGAGCATAGCCACGGCCACAAACGCGGCCAGCGATAGAGTTATGCAGAGAACAGCCGCAAGAGTAGCCACCATCACCGGGGTAAAACGGCATCGGGTACCGGCAAGCCTCATGGCGTCTCAGTGTAGCATGGCACTCTTCCGGACCGGAGGGGCACCCAGGCCGCCCCTCCAGCGCTACTAGTCAGAGGCTCAGTCGGCCGGCTCTGTTCGAGGCGACAGCCGCTTGACCAGGCGCAGGACGCTACCCTCGTCCCCGCTGTCCGTTTGCTCCATCCGGTCGACAAGGGCCTTTATGATGGTGAGTCCCATGGCATTCTCGCTCTTGGGGTCGCAGCGACCGAGTCGCGCTATGTGACACCGGCGTTCCGGGTCGGAGATGATGATGGTCCAGGAGTCCGCGGTCACATTGAAGTCGACGCGCAAAGAATTTGGTGATTCTCCGACGCTTCCGTCGGCGTCAGGAGAAGTCTGTTCGTCCGGGTGTGCAACGAAGCAGGTACAGGCTTCGGTCACCACCAGCTTCATGTCGGCGATGGTTTCTTCATCCAGCGATTCGCGGTTCCCGATAGCGCCCGCAACCAGCCGGCAGAGGCCGACATATTCGGCCCTACATGGTATGACGAGGGATACGGGCCCACGCCCACCCCCGCCCCGACCGCCAGTCTGTTCAGCTATTGGTTCCACAGACTCCGATGATCATTCGCACATTCACTCCGTCAAAATGCTACCCGTCATGTGGGAGCCCTTAAACAAGCCGGGCGTGTCAGGAGACCCCGCGCGCATCCCAGATGATTCCCAGATCTTCGCCACAGGCCAGACAGAGCCCCCGCTCCACTCCCGATCCGTCGATCTTCGGCTCGTCTCGGCGGATGACCGTCCGACCACATCCGGGACAGACGGTATGCCGCCCGGGATGGTCGGGAACATTGCCGAGGTAGACGAACCTAAGCCCCGCCGCCTTGCCAAGCCGGACCCCACGCTCCAGGGTCTTGATCGGAGTGGCGGCAAGATACGACAGTTCGAATTCCGGGATGAAGCGCGTCACGTGCCACGGTGTATTCTGACCGAGGTTGTCGCGGACCCAGCAGGCCATGGCCGACAGACTGGCATCGTCGTCGTTGATGCTCGGGACGATGTTGGAAACGACTTCCACGTGACAGCCGTGTACCTCTCTGGCGCGCACGGTCGCCGCGTAGGCCGGTTCCGGATCCTTCACCTTGGTCAAGTTGGCCCATGATTCGGGGGTGGCCGCTTTCAGATCGAACTTGAAAGCATCGAGCACAGGCGCGACATAATCCAAGGCATCCTCGTTCAGATAGGCGGCCGTTATGAACGCCGTGTAGAGCCCGGCCTCCTTGAAGGCAGCGCAGACATCATGCACGTACTCGATCCACACCACCGGGTCGTTGTAAGTGAAGACTACTCCCGCAAGCTTGTGCTTCTGAGCCATGGCGACTGCGTCGGCCGGCATCAGCACCGGCAGGCGAGTGGTCTCGGTTCGCGCGCTTGCGTGGGAAATCTGCCAATTCTGGCACCCCGAACAGAGCACATTACAGCCGTAGCCGCCCAGCGAGAGTGCGCGGGTGCCGGGATGGAAGTGAAACAGCGGTTTCTTCTCGATCTCGTCACTGATGATCGTCGCAGGCCGAGCGTAGGTGAGCGCAACCAGGCGACCATCACGCACCCCGCGCACCTTGCAGAGTCCCTCGGTGTTCTCGCTCACCACGCAGTGATGCGGGCACAGAGTGCACCGCACACCACCGCTCGCGGTCTCCTCGCAGAAGAGCGCATCGACAACTGGTGCCGCACCGAGGATAGAAGCGGCGGACACGGATATGGATGACTTTGGACGGCCCATAATCGAAGCGGAAGTATACCCTGCGCTGATCAGATCAGGATCTGTCGTCTGGTACAGCGCAGATTCACGAGGTTAGCGAAGACATGATACTGTTTGGCATGATAAAAGATACACTGTGGGTTATGGTCATGCAGATTGCGACTCGGGTCCTCGCGGATATCTCTGTCGTCGAAAGACCCGTGCGCGCATCTAGGAGGAGGGTGAGTTGAAGAAGAATCATATTCTGTTGGTCGCTTTGTTGCTGGTGGTGATGGCCCTCATACCAGCGACCGCGGGTTGCGGGAGCGACTACGCGGAGGAGAACGTAGATGACTTCATCGCAGCGGTTGAGAAGTCGGATGCTATCGAAAAACCGGAGACCATCGAGGACGGCTGGATCCTGGGCGGTTCTGACACCGCTTTCCCGCCGATGGAGTTCTCTGATGAGGCCGGCGGCTACAAGGGCTTCGACGTTGATCTGTGCACGGCTCTTGCGCACAAGATGGGTCTGAAACTCCAGGTGGTGTCGACTGCTTGGGACGGGATCATCCCTGGCCTTCTTGGCGACCGCTACGATATCATCATGTCCGCCATGAGCATCACCGAAGAGCGGCTCGAGCAGGTCAACTTCACGGATGCCTACCTGCCGGGCATCTTGGCTATCACAGCTCCCATCGACGCTCCAGTGACCTCTGCCGATCAGTTGGCCGGCATGATCGTCGGCGTGCAGGTCGATACCACAGGCCAGTTTGCCGTAGAAGAGATCGAGGGAGTGAAGGAGATCAAGAAATACCCTGACATCCTGACCGCATTCCAGGATCTGGCCGCGGAACGGGTCCAGGCCGTCGTGAACGATGAGCCGGTCAACGCCTATATCATCCAAACAAACGAAGACTACAAGGCGAAGTTCGCCAACACCGGCGGCATCGTGACGGTCAACGATTACGGCTACGCCATCAAGAAGGAGAATACGAGTCTGCTGGAAGCCATGAATACGGCACTCGCGGAGCTCAAGGCGGAAGGCATCTACCAGAAGATATGCGACAAGTGGGGCCTGACCGGCGTCGAGTGATCTGTCGGATAACACCGGCTTCGGCATGCCGATCGAGAGTACGGTCTCCAGAAAAGGGTCGGAGCTTGAGCTCTGACCCTTTTCTCTCTTGTATGCTGAAGCAGGGTGACTAGTAGGCGACCGGAGGTGGTCTGGTGAACGCATTCTTCAACGGGGAGATATTCAAGGACTCGCTTTGGCTCCTCGTCCAGCAGCTGCCTATCGTGATCGAGGTTCTGGTGCTCGGCCTGATATGCGCCTGGACCTGGGGACTGATCCTATCCTTGATCCGCCTCTCACGGTTTCGCCCTCTTCGTTACTTGGCCGGTGCATACATCGACGTCTTTCGCGGCTTGCCGTTGCTGCTGCTGTTCATCTTCATCTACTATGGCCTTCCCCACGCGGGCATAAAGCTCAACGAGCTGACTTCGGGCGTGCTTGGTCTAACCTTGTGTTACGGCGCCTACTCCGCGGAGATCTTTCGGGCCGGCATTCAGGCCATTCCCAAGGGTCAAACCGAGGCGGCCCGTTCTTTGGGCATGACCGGTGGTCAAGCGATGCGTTATGTCATTCTTCCGCAGGCGGTGAAGCTGGTGGTCCCACCCCTCACCAACGAATTCATCGCAATGATCAAAGACACCGCTCTCATGTCGGTTATTTCGGTTCCGGAACTTCTGTTCACCGCTAAGGAGAAGATGGGGGTAGTCGCCAACTCGACACCGCTGACGGTCGCAGCGCTTATCTACCTCGCCTTCACAATCCCCCTGATTCGGATCGCCGCCATGATGGAGAACCGGCGCCGCAAGTCGAAACCGGGGGGTAAGCCCCCTTCGGGCATCACCCCAGAGGCTGAGAAGAAGCTATTCGATTCGGATATTGCTGGTCAGGTACCCAAGGGGGGTGAGGGCTGGTGAGCAGCAAGTTCAAGGATGACGTGAGCCCGCTGCCTGCTGTGCCAGGCACCAATACGATGATCGAACTGGTAAATGTCCACAAGTCGTTCGGACACCTTGACGTGCTACAGGGTATTAATCTCACCGTCACGAAGGGAGAGGTGGTGGTGGTCATCGGACCGTCCGGATCGGGTAAGTCGACCATGCTCCGCTGCATCAACGGACTTGAGCCGATCCAGAAGGGCAAGGTGATCATCGAAGGTGAGGACCTGCATGGGCCAAGGACCGATCCCAACAAGATACGACAACGGATCGGCATGGTCTTCCAGAGCTTCAACCTGTTCCCCCACAAGAACGCTTTGCAGAACGTGATGATGGCCCCTATGAAGGTCCAGAGGAAGTCTAGGGCGGAGGCTGAGAGGATTGCCCGCGACCTGCTTGATCAAGTGGGACTGGCCGACAAGGCACAGGCCTTGCCGGAGGAGCTATCGGGTGGTCAGCAACAGCGCGTCGCGATAGCCCGTGCTCTGGCCATGAAGCCCGACATGATGCTCTTCGATGAGGTCACCTCCGCCCTTGACCCCGAGCTGGTCGCGGAAGTCTTGGGCGTCATGCAGAGCTTGGCGGAGTCCGGAATGACTATGGTGGTCGTCACGCACGAGATGGGCTTCGCTCGCGAGGTGGGCTCTAGGTTGATCTTCATGGACGGCGGAGTGGTCGTTGAGGAGGGTGACCCTCGAGAAATGATCGCCAGCCCGAAAGAACCGCGCACCCAGAAGTTCCTCAGTATGGTGCTCTAGGACTCATCGGACGCCGAAGATTCGCGACGCCGCCAACGCCACAATACCCAGGCAACCAAAGCTACGACAACGACTGCCAGCACGATGTAGAAGATGTGGTTGTAGCGGCTGAACTGTTCCTGTAGGCTGCCCCAAGGATCTTCCCCTGCAGCCTTGCCGGCTCCATAACCCAGGTAGGCCAGAGCAGCATTCCACGGGACCGCCCCTAGAAGAGAGTAGAACAAGAACCTGCCCACAGGCATCTTCGCGATCCCCGCCGGAAGGGAGATGAAGGTCCGCACTCCCGGCATCATGCGTGTGAAGAAGACTGTCACCTCTCCCCGGCGCTCGAACCACTGGTCGGCCTTGTCCAGATGGTGGGTGCGTACGCCTACATAGCGTCCGTACTTCAAGAACAATGCTCGGCCGCCGTACCGCCCCACCAGGTAGGCGATGATCGACCCGACCAGGTTGGCCGCCGTCGCTACGGCGATCACCATCCATAGATGCGTGTGACCTTGGGCGGCCAAGAAGCCGCCGTAGGGGACCACAATCTCGCTCGGGATGAGGATACAGGCGCTCTCGGCGGCCATTGTCAAGAACACAATAAGCAGACCGTAGTCGCGTAGCAGCGGGATGAGCCAATTCTCGAAGAACTCCGTCATCGGCGGTCTTACCGGGACTGCCCAGGGCTGCCGTACAGTCTGGCAAGACCGTATTCCAGACACTCACGTAGCCGATCTTCCAGATCGACGATCTCCGGCGGATGGTCGCGGTCTCTCCATCTCTGCCGCAGGTCCTGTTCGATCTGGCCCGCCAGAGTCGTGGTCTCGTCGTCCAGCCTCTGCATAAACTCCTCCGTACCCAACTCCGCTCTGAGCGCGGACAGGTATTCCTGGGCGGCGCCGAAAGCCTCCGTCGGATCAGCTATGGCAGGCGTAGCCAAAGCCAAGTAGTACCTGCTGAACGCCTTCTTGAGAATCAGGCGTAGCGTCTGAACGGATCTATCAGGCATGGCACCGCTCAGCGGGTGTATGCCACCTCGCGCCAGGACGGATGAGGAGGCGGACCTATCCGCCGCGAACGATGTCCGGCGGGAAAGTAGGCAAATGTCCCATTCTCGTCGTCAAACGCGACCTCAAGTTGTCCCTCAATCAGCCGCAAATCGAGCCAGGCACTGCGGAACACCAACTCTCGCAGCCAGTACACGAGGTCCTCACCGTGAAGACTCAACACCTCGTCGCCGCGCTGCAGCAGATATTCCCCCAGAGGGCTGACCGGGAACTCGACACTTCCTCCGGCCACCAGTTGCACCAGATCGGCACGCTCGTCGTGGAGAAGCATTCCAGCCTCGACCAAGCCGAGCTCTACGGCAGCCATCTCCACCCTCTGCCCGAAGTCGATCGTGTTGAAGCCATACCGGAAGCTGCGGAACTCCAGGATGTAGTCCTCGCCCGAAGCGTAATTCGGATGCGCATGTCGGTTTTCGGGCGCCATAGACATCCCCCGTCGTACTGAGGCACACTACGCCGGTATTGTACCAACTACTCAGCACTGCCGCTTACAGCCCTGCGCTTGTCCGCTCTCCTACAAGGATACATAATGGGATCATGAACGACCGCGGGTATCCGGTTCACTGCAGAGTCATCCTCGTCGTGACCGTCCTCTTGGCGCTTGCCTTGCCGACCTGCCTGTTGGCTTGTGGAGGTGACGAAGCCGACGTGGACCCTCGGGAGGTCCTCGCCTCCGCCTCCGCTAGGATGAAGGAGATCAAAGGCTTCCACTTCGTCTACGAGGTGCACCAGCCGGAATCGGCCAAGCCTGGTGGAGGGCTGGAGATCGCCCGCATGACCGGTGATATCAACGCTGCGGGCGACATGGTGTCTACCGTCGATGCCACTTATGCAGGTCTTCCGGTCACGGTAGGAATAGTGGCGCTGGGCGATACCTATTACATCCAGGATCCCATCTCTCAGAAGTGGCTAAGTGTGCCGGCCGCCGAGAGCCCCGTTGGCAAGCTGAGCCTCGGCGCCGGGACCATACGCATACTCGACCGCATCACCGGCGTCTCATATGAAGGCCGTGAGAACAAGGGCGGGGTCAAGACCTATCACATCGCCGGGCAGACTGCGGACGAAGAGGTCAAAGCGATCGCCGGCCTGGTCGATCTCGGAGTGACCGAGAGTTTCCACACCGATATCTGGATCGGGGTCGATGACAGCCTGGTCTACGAGGTGGACATAGCCGGAGCGGCGACGGCCAACGAGGATCCCAAAGTCTGGCGAAGTATCGTCCTCTCCAACTTGGATACCCATGTGGACGTCGAGGCGCCGCTATAGCCGAGACCGGACAGACGACCGGCGCGAAGACTGCTACAGTGCGCACCTCCCGTCGAGCCATATTCGCGATGACGGTGCTTTGCGCGGCCGTGTTCGTCGCCGCGCTCGACCAGACCATGGTCCTCACGGTCATGCCCTCGATCATGCGATCGCTCTACATCGATCTGGCCCACCTCAACGACGCCGGGTGGATCATCACTGCGTATTTCCTCGGCTACACTGTGGCCATGCCCCTGTTCGGACGCCTGGCCGACGTGCGGGGGAGACGACCCATGGCCATGTTGGCTTTGGCTCTCTTCATGCTGGGGAGCGCGCTCTGCGTGGTCTTGGACCACCTCGGGCTGTTCGTGGGCGCGCGGGTGGTTCAAGCTGCGGGAGGGGGAGCGCTGGTACCTATCGCCATGGCGGCCGGCGCCGACATGTTCCCCCCGGGACGGCGTGCCCTAGTCCTGGGGATTGTTGGAGGAGCCGCTGAGGCCGGAGGAGTACTCGGTCCCATCTATGGCGCCGCTCTGTCTTCACTCTGGAGCTGGCGCTTGATCTTCTTCGTCAATATCCCCCTCTGTCTCGTCTTGATCCCGGTCTGTTGGCATCTCCTCCGACCGGGTCTGAGTTACGCCGGCGGGACAACCACTGAAGATGAAGCCTCCGGAGAACAGCTCCGCTGGTGGCATAGGGGACGGGTCGATTACGTTGGGGCAGGCCTGATGGCCTTAGCTCTGGCGGGAATCACCATGGGGCTCGGCACCGGCACCCAGACCATCGAGGCCGGCTCGGCAACTACGGCCACCCCTGTGAAGTGGCCTTGGCTTGTCGTTAGTGCCGTGGCATTCATAGGGTTCGTATTGTTCGAGCGGCACCATCATAGGCCGCTTATCCGTCTGGAATTCTTCAAGCGACCGGCGTTCGCGGCTGCCAACATCGCACACGTGCTGGTCGGAGCAGCATTGATCATCGGAATGGTGGAGATCCCTCTCTACGCCTACACGCTCTTTGGCATGACTGAGATCGAGGGTGGTCTCCTTCTCATCCGGCTGACGCTGATGATTCCCGTGGGCGCCGTCATCGGCGGTTGGCTGGCAGACTGGGTGGGCTACCGGGCAACGGCGGTGTTCGGATTCTTGATAGCGGCAGGCGGCTATCTGCTCGTGAGCCGTTGGCCCCTCGATCCGACCGAGTTGGTGATGACCCGGGATCTCATGATCAGTGGCCTCGGTTTCGGTTTGGTGATCGGTCCCATAGGTGCCAGTGTCATCTCGGCCGGAGGTCCCAGGTGGATGACTACCAGCTCGGCCCTGGTGACGGTCTCTCGTATGGTGGGGATGGTGGTGGGCCTGTCCGCCCTCAGCTCGTGGGGAGTGCGCCGTTTCAACTCGCTGGCAACCGGCATAGTCACGCCGATCATCAGGCCATCCGGCCTGTCCGACGCAGAGTGGCAGGCCATGAAGGATGCAGCCGCCTTGGCTACTAAGGAGGCGGCCCACACCGTGTTTGGAGAGTTCTTCCTCATCGCCGCCATCATCATCGGTGTAGCGGTGATACCGGCTTTCTTTTTCTACAAGCGCAAGGAGGCAGACGGAGCCCGTATACCTTTCCTGCCCCACTGATCCAGAGACCTGCTGGAGCCTCGGCATCCGATGACTCAGATACAATAACCTGGGCCGCCGGATATCAGACGCGGGCGGTGCGAGTTTGAACGAGGATACCGTGAACGACGATCAACTTGACCTGGGAGCTTCCCTCAACAGCGAGAGGGTTGCGAACGACGCTAGGAGACGCACCCTGGTGTGCGATCTCAAGCCCGGTTCTGCGGTGAGCGGCGTCTACCTGCTCTCGAGCAAGGAGACCCGGCAGACCAAGGCGGGCAAACCTTTCTTCAAGCTGAGACTGGGCGACCGCACGGGCACGGTCGACTGCACTGTCTGGGAGACGGCGGCAATGGACTCTGCCATCAAGGTGGGAGACCTAGTACTAGTCGCCGCCCGCGTGTCCGAGTATCAGAACAGACCCCAGCTGGAAGCCTCCAAGATCTCAGCCGCCCCACCCGGGTCTGCCGAACCCCGCGATTTCCTCCCCTGCACCTATCGGGACATCGACGAACTCAAAGGCTTTCTGCGATTCCACGTCGATTCCGTGCGCGACCGTGACTACGCTGCACTCCTGGAAGTCATATTCGGCGACGCTGACTTCTACGAGGTGTTCACCACGGCACCAGCCGCAAAACTCTATCATCACGCCTATCTGGGCGGTTTGATGGAGCACACCGTCGCGGTCGCCGACCTGTGCGACTTCGTCGGTCAGCAGTACGGGCGAGTCAACCGGGATCTTCTGATGACCGCAGCCTTGCTCCACGACGTCGGCAAGACTGCAGAACTCACTTTCGAGACGGGCATCGACTTCACAGACGCCGGGCGTCTCCTGGGCCATGTCATTCAAGGGGTCACCTTAGTATCGGAAAAGGCGAAGGGATTGTCGACATTCCCCGATGCCAAGCTTCAAGAGTTGCTTCACTGTATCGTCAGCCACCACGGAGAGCTCGAATGGGGTTCGCCCAAGCGCCCCAAGACCATCGAGGCCTTGATTCTCCACCACGTCGATAATCTGGATGCCAAGGTGAAGGGGTTCCTCGAGATAGTGGAGGGATCCCGGGATGCTTCTTGGACAGACTTGCGCAACCTATTCCGCAGACCGTTGCACATGCCCCGCGCAGCTCACCAAGAGGAGGGCTTCCTGCCTCCCAGTGAGGACGCGCCTGAGAGCTACACCTAGTCCTCTTCCCGGCCTACGCTAGGCTTCTTCCTCGCGCAGACTGGTCTCGATCGTCTGGTCGATCTCACTGTCCACGACGGGGAGATTCGATTGCACCTGATCCACGTCTTGTGGATCTCGCGAGAGCAGCGCCGATTCGCCCATCATCATCGCGTCGAAAGCTTTGGCCTTGAGTCGGCTGCGGGTCGATTCGATCCGGCTCTTCATCGAATCATAGTCGACCGCCCCCGACGAGGGCTCTTCATCGATCTCTTCATCGATCTCTTCAACTATCTCTTCCGATGAGTCACCAGAAGACTCCATCGGACCAATGTCATAATCCGGCTGCTCCGCCTCGGTAGACGGCGCAACCTCGGTCTGATCAACCGACACAACGGCAGGGGAGTTTACCCAATCATCCCTATCCTCGGTCTCAACCGTCGAGACGAAAGGCTGTTCGAGTTCCTGTCGAATACGTCGGCGCGTTTCTTCGATCCGGGCCTTCAGATCGTCGATCGGCGACACGGGTGGACTGTCGACGGAAACCGCCTCGGTCTGAGAAACCACCCCCGCTACAAGCTCAGCGGCCTCAGGACCGAGAGTCTCTTCGGCCGGCAGATCTGCCTCAAGCGGCTCCTCGATAGGCACTTCAGTCGCCGGCGACTCCTCGGCAACTATCCTGTCAACCGACGGCTCCTCAAGAGCCACCTCGGCGACCGCCCACCCGTCGGCGGCCTCCAACTCGGCGTCGGTGACCTCTTCGGCGGGCGCTTCCATGACGGCGGTGGCCTGAGTGGTCTCCACCGCAGCAGTCTCGGGCTGCGAACTCGGTTCTTCCACAGGTTCGACTCTACTGAGCGATGGTGTCTCTGCAAGACTATCCGCCTGGTTTGCGTCGACGCCTTGCGGCTTCCTCCTCGACGCCAGATAGCCCAACGCAGCTCCCACCAAGCCTCCTAGAAGGAAAGTTGATATCCCATGCATCGCGATACTCCTCCTTGCCGCCTTACCCTCGCGGCTAGGCCTCAACCACCAACTCCATCTTACTCCACGGCCTTGTTTCGATTCCGGGCCTCCTGGGCCGCCAACGGTGAAGGGACCCGCTCCGATTTGTATCGGCGGTACTTCTGCATCCTTGACAAAAGATCAGGTTTCCCCGCCTTCCGATGCGCCCCGCCTAAGCGCTCTCATCGCTTCTAGGAACTTCTGCACACGAGCCTCTTCGCCCTCCGCCGTCGGTCGGTAGAACTCCCGCCCCCGGAGAGCCTCGGGCAGATAGCGCTGAGCCACGTAGCCCCCGCGGTCATGAGGGTATTCATAGCCTACACCATGCCCCAGCGACTTCGCTCCTGCGTATCCGGTGCTGCGCAAAAAGACAGGAGGCGCCAGAGCGCCGTGTTTCTCGATCTCTCTCTGCGCAGCCTCCAGACCCAGGTACGAAGCGTTGGATTTGGGCGCGCAGCTGAGATAGGTCACTCCTTGAGCCAGGTTGAGCCCGCACTCAGGCAGCCCCACGAACTCCACTGCACGCGACACCGCAACCGCCACTTCGAGGGCCCGTGGATCTGCGTTACCGATATCCTCTGAGGCGAATATCACCATACGGCGCGCAACGAACTTCGGGTCCTCGCCCCCGGTAAGCATGACGGCTAGGTAGTACAGGGCCGCGTCTGGATCGGAACCACGAAGACTCTTGATGAAGGCCGAGATCACATCGTAGTGCGCATCCGCCCCCTTGTCGTACAGCACCAGTTTGCGTTGTGCCGCCTCCTCGACCGTTGCAGTATCGAGCCGGCCAAGGCCTCTCGACTCAGCAAGAACAAGGGAGCGATCGAGAATAGACAGCGCTCGGCGCGCATCGCCCAATGCCCCTGCGGCGATGAGCTCGAGAACCTCGTCGCCCACAGACACCGGCGAGTCTCCGGCTCTAAGATCCTGCCGTCGGAGGGCCAGGCCTCTATCCAGCAGCGTTCGGATGTCGGCTTTGGACAGTGTCTGAAACTCATACAGCTCGCACCGAGATATCAACGCGGGGATGACCTCAAAATACGGGTTCTCGGTAGACGCACCGATCAGCGTGATGACCCCGTCCTCGACGGCGTGAAGTAGAGCATCCTGCTGGGCTTTGGAGAACCTGTGAATCTCGTCGATGAATAGGATGGTACGCTGCCCGGCCTGCCCCCGCCGGTCCCGGGCGCGATCGATCACCTTGCGTACCTCAGCAACCCCCGAACTGACCGCGGATAGCTCTTCACGCGCGGACCCGGTCTCCAAGGCCACCAGACGCGCTACCGTCGTCTTGCCGGTACCGGGAGGACCAAAGAAGATCATGGAGCCGGCGGTGCCGGTCTCGATCGCCACTCGCAAAGAGGCCCCCTCCCCCAGAAGGTGGGGCTGGCCGACCACATCATCAAGCTTGCGAGGGCGCAAACGCGCCGCCAACGGAGCATTTGCCGAGAGGTCGGCCTTCAGACCTGCATCGAAGAGATCCTCACCGTTCATCATTTGATTCTAGCAGCGCAGGCTATCGGCGGGCAGGTGGCGCACAGGGCCAGCCGGGACTGATCGCTCACGAAGGCTCAAACCGGGTGCATCATCAGCTAGAATGTCCAAAAACGCTCCACTGGGGGGTGGGCTTGGTTCGTCCGGTCCTTGTGCTGAACTCCACCTATGAGCCGGTCAACGTCTGCTCGACAAACCGCGCTATCGTGTTATTGCTGAAGGGCAAGGCGGAGACCGTGGAAGCAGGTGCTCACCTTATCCGGTCAGAGAGGGCTGCCTTGGCCACGCCTTCGGTGATAAGGCTCAATTACTACGTGCGCCTGCCCCGCGCTGAGGGAAGACGTCTCTCGCGAAGGGCCATACTGGCGCGCGACGGGTTCCGTTGTCAATATTGCGGCAGTACCCACCATCTGACTATCGACCACATCGTCCCCCGAAGCCGTGGCGGCCTCACCTCGTGGGATAACGTCATCACCTGCTGCGCCGCCTGCAACGTCCGCAAGGGGGCCTGCCTTCCTTCAGAGGTGGGGATGAAGCCCTCGCGCAGACCGCGGCCCCCCGCCCCGGGTGATTTTGTGCTGGCTTCGCACAAGGTGGTCCCGGAGGCCTGGCTGCCTTATCTCCCGTATGCCGTCGCGTAGCTTCCCATATTCAGATACTTCTCGTATCTAAGACGCAGCCGCTCGCTGGGATCGATCCCCTCCAGCTCCTTCAGTGCAAGGTCTATCTCCCGCATGACCGCCTCGGCAGTTGCAGCGTGGTCGACGTGCGCACCCCCTGCCGGCTCCGGGATCACCACGTCAATCAGGCCTAATTTGAGGAGGTCCTGAGCTCCGACTCGAAGGGCGGCGGCGGCCTGGGCGGCCGCGGCCGCGTCACGCCAGACCAGGGCAGCACAGCCTTCCGGGGATATGACAGAGTAGACGGAGTTCTCAAGCATCAGAACCCGGTCCGCGACAGCCAAGGCAAGGGCGCCGCCGGAGCCACCTTCTCCAATGATGACGGTCACCGTCGGAACCATCAGACGTGCGAACGTCTCGATGCTCCGAGCGATTGCGCCGGCCTGTCCGCCCTCCTCCGCGTCCTTGCCGGGATACGCACCCGGCGTGTCCACCAGCGTCACCACGGGTAGAGCAAACTTCTCGCCGAGGCGAGCCAAACGTATGGCTTTGCGGTAGCCCTCCGGCCTGGCCATACCAAAGCTGCGCTCCTGACGCTCTTGCAGAGTGTGGCCCTTCTGGTGGCCCATAAGGACCACACGCCGGGTCCCCACAACGGCCAACCCGCCCACCACTGCCTTATCGTCGCCGTGGAGACGGTCCCCACTCAGCTCTAAGAATTCGGACACCATCTGCGCGATGTAGTCAAGAGTCTGAGGTCGCTCTTGGTGCCGCGCAAGCTGCACCTTCTCCCAGGCGACTTCGGGTGTCCTTGACTCACCCACCGGTCTGACCGCCCATCAGAAAGGAAAGGCACAGCGCCAACCTCTCCCTCAGTTGCCTGCGGTCGACCACCATGTCGACCTGCCCGTGTGTCAGCTGCGATTCGGAAGAGCCGAAACCAGGAGGCAGCTTCTCCCGGGTCGTCTGTTCGATGATCCGAGCCCCCGCGAAGCTCATCACGGCTCCGGGTTCAGCCATGATGACGTCGGCAATAGTGGCGAAACTGGCGAACACGCCGCCTGTGGTCGGATGAGTGAGGATGGCCACGTAGGGCAACCGGGCAGTCGCCAGCATCTGTACGGCCACAACGGTCTTCGCCATCTGCATCAAGGAAAACAGCCCCTCCTGCATGCGGGCGCCGCCTGAGCCGGCCACAACCACCAGGGGCCGGCGTTCTTCGACTGCAGCCCTGGCAAGACGATGGAACCTCTCACCCACTACCGACCCCATCGAGCCGCCCAAGAATCGAAAATCTAACACCCCCAGCGCCGCTGGAACCCCGGAGATATCGCACAGCGCCGCCAGAAACGCCTCGCTCAAACCGGTCTCGAACTTCGCGGTCGACAAACGCTCGGGGTAGGTTTTGACATCGACGAAGTCGAGCGGGTCGACGGCCTGCACCTCTTCGGCGATGAAGCCGACCGAGCCTTTGTCGGCTAGTTGGGCTATCCGTTCGTGCGCCGGTAGAGGGTAGTGGTACGAACAGTGTGGACACACCCGAAGTGCACGTTCCAACTCGCCCGCGGCCAGAGAGGCATTGCATTTCTTGCAGTGCTCACCTGGGGCCTGCGGCGCAGGCGGAGTCTCCCTCCGAGCGACCTGTATCGTGACGTATTTAGCCATGCCACCTGCGAAGCACGATCGCTGCGTTGTGGCCGCCGAATCCGAAGCTGTTTGACACGGCGACATCCACCTGCGCGTCTCTGGCCACGTTGGGAACGTAATCCAAATCACACGCTGGATCGGGGTTCTCCAGGTTGATAGTGGGAGCCACTCTGCCAACCTCCATGAAGAGCACTGTGGCCGCCGCCTCCAGCGCCCCGGCGGCACCAAGACAGTGGCCGAAGATGCTCTTGTTGGAACTCACCATCACCTGCGCAGCGTGAGCGCCCAGTGCCCGCTTGATCGCTTGGGTCTCCATGATGTCGCCCAAAGGAGTAGACGTCCCATGTGCGTTCACGTAATCGACCTCGGAGGGGTCGATCCCCGCATCCCTTATAGCTCTGCTCATGGCCAGGCCGGCCGGCTCTCCCGTCTCATCAGGCTCGGTGAGGTGCGAGGCATCCCCCGTCAAGCCGTAGCCGCACACTTCCGCGTAGATATGGGCTCCGCGATCGAGCGCGTGTTGTGCCTCTTCCAGCACGAGCACTCCCGCACCTTCCCCCATCACGAATCCATCTCGGTCTGCATCAAAGGGCCGGCTGGCTCTCTCGGGCTCGTCATTTCGAAACGATATAGCCCGCAGGGCGGCGAATGCCGACATTCCCACTTGGTTGACCGCCGCTTCCGCTCCACCGGCGAACATGGCCGTAGCATCCCCCCGCCTGATCAGCGAGAATGCGTCCCCCAGCGCCATCGTGCCTGCCGCGCATGCAGTGCAGGTGGCGTTCACCGGGCCCTTGAGCCCAAGCAGGATGGAACTGCAGGCCGAGGCCATGTTAGGGATCATCATCGGGATGAAGAACGGACTCACCCGCGTGGGGCCCTTCTCGAGAAGAATCCCGGTCTGCTCCATGAAGGTGTCAAGACCGCCCACCCCCGAACCGATAAGCGCTCCCACGGCGAATGGATCCTCGCCGATTGGATACCCGGAGTCCTCCAGGGCCATCGTAGCGGCGGCGACGCCGTACTGCGCGTAGCGGTCCATGCGCTTGGCCCACTTCTTGTCGATGAAGGCCAAGGCGTCGAAATCCCGGACCTCCGCTCCGATCTTGACCGGGAACTCCGTCGTGTCGAAACGCGCGATCCTCCTGACACCCGAGCGTCCAGCCAACAGAGCCTGGAGGAAGACATCCTTCCCCGTCCCGACGGGCGAGATGATCCCCAGTCCGGTGATAACCACCCGCTTCAGTTCGATCGTCCCCAGAGCACCGCTCATATCCGCGACTCCTAATCCGTCCTAGATACCGAGACCACCGTCTACCGGCAACACCACCCCGGTGATGAACGAGGCCGAGTCCCCGGCCAGAAAGGCAACGGCGTCGGCTACGGCCTCAGGCTTTCCGATCCGTCCCAGCGGAACTTGGTTCATGATGGCGTTTCTTGCCGTTTCTTCCAGCGCCGCCGTCATCTCCGTCTCGATGTACCCAGGAGCAACTGCATTGACCCGAACGTTCCGCGAGGCCACTTCTCTCGCAAGGGACTTGGTGAGACCTATGAGCCCAGCCTTAGCCGCCGAGTAGTTGACCTGACCGGCATTACCACGCCGGGCCACCACACTGGAGATGCTCACGATGGAGCCCCGACGCCGCTTGATCATCCCCCGGAGCACCGCCTTGCTCATAAGGAAGGCTCCCTTAAGATTCACCGTCAACACGGCATCCCAATCGGCTTCATCCATGACCAAGGCCAAACCGTCCCGCGTGATCCCAGCGTTATTGACGAGAATGTCCACGGGACCCAGCGCCTTTTCAATGGCGGCCACGGCCTCCCGAGCCTCCACTTCTCTCGAGATATCTGCCCGCACGAAGGTCGTCGGCCCCCCCGTAACCCGTTCGATCTCACGTGCAGCCTCGCCCCCGTTCTCAGAGAGATCGACTATCGCCACCTTGGCTCCATCCTCAGCCAGGCGCAGAGCGATGGCCCGGCCGATGCCTCGAGCTGCGCCCGTGACGAGAGCGACCCGGCCTTCAAGCGGTGCGGCCTCATTGCCCATCTGAAACCTCCGTTTCCAAAGTCAGCGCGCTCCTCAAGGCGTCGGCGTCTCCAGTGGCACCCATTGGGAAATCACGCGCAGTCCTCTTCATCAATCCGGTAAGCACGTTCCCGGGCCCGATCTCCAGGCCGCGCACTGGAGCATCCTCCCCGGTCAGCAGAGCCTGTGCGCTCTGCATGAATTTGACCGGCGACATCAGTTGCCGGGCCAGCACTTCAGGTAGCTCTTCAGGAGCCGGATACCTTACCTCTGTGGTCGAGAAGAAGCGCGCACAGCCGACCTTGAATCTGACCGCCGCCAGGGCTTCCGCGAGCGCGTCGGCCGCACCAGCCATGAACGGGGTATGGAACGCCCCCGACACCGGCAGTTCCAGCACTCGCCGGGCGCCCTTGGCCTGGGCCGCCTCACCCGCAGCCCGAACCGATTCTATGGACCCGGAGATAACCACCTGGCCGGGGGAGTTGTAGTTGGCGAGCCAGACCTCAGGCAAGGAGGAGCACACCTCTTCCACGACCTCGTTATCCAGACCGATGACGGCGGCCATCGTTCCACCCCGCACCTCGGCACAGGCCTGCATTTCTCTGCCTCGCACATCCACCACCCGCAGCGCGTCCGGGAAGGACATGTGTCCGGTGGCCACGAGAGCCGAGAAGTCTCCCAGAGAATGCCCCGCCCCAACTGTGCAGACGGCACCTTGAGACTCCAAGACCTTCCATACCGCGACGCTGCACGCCAAGATGGCCAACTGCGTCCGATCGGTGCGCGTCAGTTCATCCATGGAACCGTGCAGGCACAACTCACCTATGTCCCACCCAAGTACCTCGCCGGCTTCGGTAAACGCCTGCCTCGCGGCGGGATAATCCCACAGATGCTCGGCCATTCCCGCCGCCTGGCTCCCCTGGCCGGGGCATAAGACGAGTAATCCTCCCATATCAGCCCCTCTCGTCGACAGCGCCGCGTCCGCAGCCCCATTCCAGCAGACACGCACCCCAGCTCAGCCCGGCGCCGAAACCCATCAGCAGCACCAGATCACCATTCTTGAGTCTGCCCTCTGCCCGGGCCTCGGTCAAGCACAGGGGGATGGAAGCGCAGGATGTGTTGCCGTACTTCTCGAGGTTCGTGTACACCCTATCCTCATGTATCCCGAGCTTCTTGATAGCTTTCTCGATGATACGCAGATTAGCCTGATGGGGTACGAACAGGTCCACATCGGATACAGACAGACCACACTTTTCCAGAACCCGCCCGGCAGATCGCGCCACCACTTGAACAGCGAATTTGTACACTTCTCTACCATTCATCTGCATGTAGTGCTGTCGAGCTTCCACCGTTGCGCATGATGCCGGCAACCGCGATCCTCCAGCGGGGATCATCAGGATCTCTTCTCCCGAGCCGTCTGACCCCAGGTCGAAACCGAGTATGCCGCCTGACCCTCTCCCTCCGGTCATCACCGCTTCCGGGACCGGCGAGACGACTACCGCGCCCGCTCCGTCGCCAAAGAGTACCGCCGTGGAACGGTCCTCCCAGTCCAGGACTCGCGAGATCACCTCGGCACCGACCACCAAGACGTGATCGTGGAGGCCGGCCGCCACCATCCCCGCCGCCATGGAGAGAGCGTATACGAAGCCCGTGCAACCGGCCGAGACATCGCAGGCGCCTGCATTCGTGCAACCGCATTCGTAGGCGACGCGCGAAGCCGTCGCCGGCATGATCCGGTCGGGGGAGATGGTGGCGGTTATCACCAGACCGATCTCGTCCGGCGAGAGCCCTGAGTCCGATAACGCTGCCCGTGCAGCCGCTATGCCCAGGTCTGACGAACTGGCTCCAGACTCGGCCACCCGACGCTGCTTTATCCCGGTGCGCTGCGTTATCCACGCATCCGAAGTATTGAGTACTGCGGCTAGATCCTCGTTGGTCAGGACCCTGCCGGGTAGATAGGAGCCCAAACCACCGATGGTGACGGGTCTCCCGGCCAGGGAGGCGAGTCGAGGCCCAGACATCACTCAGGATTCGGCTATCGCAAAGGTCAAGGTGCCGCTGCAGGCCAGTTCTGAACCGACAAACGCCTTTCCCTCGCCTCTGCCGATTCTTCCTCGGCGTTCCGTCAAGCGTGTCTCCAGACGGAGAACATCGCCCGGCACGACAGGGCGGCGAAAGCGCACGCGGTCGGCCCCGGCGAAGAGGATGATCTTGCCCCTGGCTTCGGGTTCTGATAGAAGCGCTACCGCCCCCGTCTGCGCCATGGCTTCGAGCTGCAAAACACCGGGAAAGACGGGGTGTCCGGGGAAGTGGCCTCTGAAGACATAGTCGTCGTCCAAGATGTCTTTCTCCGCTACTGCATGATCCCCCGGCACCAGGTCGATCACCCGGTCCAGCAACAGAAATGGATCACGATGAGGCAGGATCGCCTCGATCTCTCGTCGGTCCAACACTTCTCCCTCGATTCGGGTGTTCCCGCCCCCCTGCCTTCAGGGTGCTAGTATTTTCCAGGATGGCCCTGCCCTTTTCAAGGAAACGCCTTTCTCTGGACGTCTGACCGCACTGATGCAGTTACAACTCTCTCTGAATGTGGCCGATCGACTCCACGAGGCCTTGTTGGTCCACGGAGAGCCTCTTGACGCCGTTGAAGCCGCCTGTCTGCTCCTTGCTTCGCCCAAGGCTCCGGCCAGGCTCTGCGGACAGATACTTGACGCGCTGGTGCGTCATGACCGCCGATTCTGTTGGCACATGACCGTGACCCCACAGATCTCTCTGAACCGGTGGGAAATGGCTGACCCGGACCTGGCAGAGATACCGTTTGTAGCTCTTGATCTTGAGACAACCGGAGCTCGAGCGGGTACCGGCAAGATCACCGAGATCGGGGCCGTTCGCATCGAGGGATTGCGAGAAGTCGGCCATTTCAGCACTCTGGTGAATCCCCAGCGGCCCATCCCCCCGATAATCACGCACCTCACGGGGATAACCGAGGAGATGGTGGCCGATTCCCCCCGTATTGAGAAGGTCATCCCCGATCTACTGGAGTTTCTCGAGGGCGCCGTGGTCGTCGCCCATAACGCGGCGTTCGATGTCGGGTTCCTTAACTACGAACTGCGACGGCTGAAAGGACAGAGGCTGGGAGAAGGAGCGATCGACACCCTGCCGCTTGCCCGAGCTTTGGCGCCGGGTCTACCGAACTACCGGCTTCGTACAGTCGCGGAAGCTCTGGACGCGCCCGTCCTCGCCTGCCATCGGGCTCTTGCCGATGCGCAAGCGGCCGCACACGTGTTCATCACTTTGGTGGGCCGTCTCCAGGAACATGGAGTAAGTCGGCTGGAGGAACTGCGCGCCTACCTCAACCCTTCTTCGCGATCTGGTATGGACAAGCTTCGGCTGACGCGAGACCTGCCGAGACGCCCTGGTACGTATCGCTTCCTCGACAGGGACGACCGCATCGTATACGTGGGTAGGGCCGACAAACTGGGGGAAGAGGTCCGCGCGCATTTCGTACCCGGTTCTGACCGCAATCGGAGAATGCGACAGGCAGTGAGACTCGTAGAGCGTATCGACTGGGATGAGGCCCCCACACCCTTGGAGGCGCTCGTCCACGAGCACCGGCTGATACTCGAGCACCGCCCTACGTGCAACATGTACGGGACCAGGCCGGAGACATATGCTTACATCAAGGCTGGTGGAGCAGGACCGGGCCTGAACCTGTTCGCAAGCAGCAGAGCTCCCAAGTGGCTGGCTGCCCAGGAGTCGCGCGCTCGACCGGCGCGGGGTCCTCTGGTGATGGGGCCGTTCCGAGGCCGTGCACGTGTGCAGGCAGCCCTCGACCTTCTACACCACTGCTATCCCGTCCGCCGCTGCCCCAGACGCCCAAACGATCGTCCCTGCGCGCGCGCCGGAAAGAACCAGTGCTTGGCACCCTGCTCGAACGATATTCGCACAAGGCGTGAGCACGACGCTCTGGTTCTGACGATACTCGACTGGTTGGCAGGCCGCGATGATACAGATCTTCCAGACCCGTTTGAGCGCGCAAATGACATGATTAGGGATCTCTCCCGGCAGAGACGGCACGACGAGGCGCAGAAGATCAAGGAAGCGAGCGAACACCTGCTCACCATCCGCCGTTCCTACGCGTCCTTGGCCGAAGCCCAGAGACTGAGATTCGCGATCCTGTGGCCTCATACCAGCAACGGGGATGGCCCTTCGGTCCGGCTGAACCTAATTTGGAACGGCAACCTACAAGACCCTGTATCGTTCCATCCGGCACAAGCAGAAGAAAGCATTCGCACGGCCCTGGACTCTATCCGCGACGCGAGCCGCGATCATCAGTCTGATGCCACCGCTTCACTCGTGGCCGTACAACAAGAAGACTTGGACCTGCTCCTGGCTCTGCGGCATTGGGTTCATGAAACCGACCGGACTCTCAAGGTTTCCCTTCCCGGGCCGGGAGCAGACACATCTGATTGGGAAGAAACCAAGATGCGCCTCGTCGAAGAGGCGCGTTCCCTGCTTGTACCGGGGTCTGCGCCCCTCGGCAGAGCCTACTCGGCTACCTAGACCGCCGCGACCTGGGTCTTCGGAAGCTGGATACCCTTGGCCTTCATCACCGCCGTAAGAAGACTTCGATCGATCTTCCCCTTATATATGGGGATGCCTTCTCTGACACAAAGCTGGATCACATCTCGAGTCTCGGTACCCAGCTCCTCTGCCAATTCCTCGGGGGTGAAGTGGTTGGCCATGAGATCTCCTTTCCAAACTGAACGATTGCCTGAATACCGCACAACAAAAAAGCCCAGCAGCGCAAGCTGCTAGGCCCAATGGACTACCTTCATAATTAGCACGGGTATGCCGTCTGCATCACCACCGCGCCACTGTCGAACTAACCATCTCATCATGTCTATTCTATCTCGCTAAGGCTTCCGGGGCAAACATCCCAACCCGCGACCTTCCCTATTCCAATCACAGCTCTTCCAAGTCCTCCCGCAGCAACAGAAAATCCACTTCCTCACCGGCACGTACCCCCCTGGATCCCCCTGGAACAAAGGCAAGACCGTTCGCACCCACCATGGAACGCAGGATGCCGGATCCCTGCGGGCCGGTCGTACTGACCCGCCAGCAACCGTTCTCCCGCCAAGCCCTCACCCTGACCACGAACACCCGGCCGTCGCTGTTCGCAGCATCCTCCGTGATGATGGCCCGATAGAGCGGCCTTGTGGTCTTTCGATGGCCCATCAAACGCAGCAGAGCCGGCCGCACGAACAACTCGAACGACACCATCACCGATACCGGATTGCCTGGAAGACCAAACACCAAGGTGTCACCGCGCACTCCAAAGGCGAGCGGTTTCCCCGGCTTCATCCTGACTCCCCACAAGCGTCTCTCCACGCCCAGTTCGTCGTGAACATCTTTCACGAAATCGAACTGTCCCACCGAGACTCCTCCCGAGGTGAGCAGCACGTCGTATTCCATGCCCTTCCGCATGAGCTGCAGCGTCGACTCATAATCATCGGGGACGATGCCGAGCATCATCGGATCGATGCCCAGTTGTCGGCACTGAGCTTGGAGTGAGTAGCTGTTGGAATTGTGAATCTGGCCGGGACCTAGAGGCCTATCCACCTCAATCAGCTCACTGCCGGTAGACACGATCGCCACGCGAGGGCGTCTGTGAACCACCACCGTGGGATACCCGAGGCTTGCTATCAGCCCGATCTCCGCCGGGCCAAGCGCGTCACCCAACCCCATGACCCGGTCACCTGCCATGACGTCCTCGCCGGCACAGCGGATATTCTTGCCCGGATCCGTCGAGTCGAAGATGAGCACCTCATTGTCCGACTCTTCTGTTAACTCAGACTGGATCACTGCGTCCGCCCCCTGGGGAACAGGCGCTCCGGTCATGATCTTCGCAGCTTCACCACTCCCCAGTTCCCTGGCCGGCGCTCGACCCGCCGGTATCGTCTCAACAACACTGAGCCTGCGCGGAGAATCGGGAGTTCCGCCGATCGTGTCGACCGATCTGACGGCGTATCCATCCATCCCGGCGTTGTCGAAGCGAGGGACGCTGTGAGCCGCTACGATCTCCTCCCCCAGGACCATGCCGAGAGCGTCCGCCAGGGGGCGAGATTCAGTGGCAAGGGGCGAGGCTTCTGCTAGGATGCGCGCCCTCGCTTCGTCGATGCTGATCAAGTCGATGGCCAATTCATTGCCCTTCCAACATGGCTGTTAACCGCCACGGATTTTTACTCTCCGTGTAAACCATCCAGCCCATCCGGCCGATAGGAAGCATAGCATGAGCGATAGAGCCGAGAAGTCAACGAGCGAAGAGGCCGCGGATATGGCTCTCGAAAAAACCTTCTTACCTGACCAGGTCGGGTCGGACCAGGATTTGAACGCCGCGGAACCCGCTTCCCGTCTGCAGACCATCCATGAGCTGGTACGAACCGGCCGCTACCACGTCCCGGCCGCCATCATCGCTGATCGGATGATCGAGCGGATGATCGCAGAGAGGCGGAGGCGGGCGTAGCCGTTCTGCAGGCCCTCCGGGGCAGCCATTTGCCTCTTCCGTTACCTGGGGCATAAAATCAGGCAGACCCCAATCGAACCGGAGTCTTAAATGCCCCTTACTATCCGCCGGCGCCTCGTCGACCGCATCCGGCAATGGAGAAAGACGGCGTACGTTGTCTGCGCCGGCCTCCTGATATTGGCGGGCGCCGTGGTCTTCCTGTCCATCTCTTCTCCCGAATCGAGCGTCGAGTTGGCAACCGGCCCCACCTTCTTTGACTCCAACCGCGCCTTCCGCGCGGCGGAGGACATGCTCAAGTACTATCCCGACCGTACTCTGGACTCAGCGGATTCGCGCGATGTAGTCAATTGGATCGCCGAGAAACTCCCCGACCCCGATCTAGCCACGGTCACTGAGTTCCAGACGCCGATGGGTCACGAGGAGATCACGGTCCGCAATGTCGCCGTGGTGTTGCAGGGAGCGAGCAGAGAGACAATCGTTCTCGCAGCACCGCGGGACATTCCCACCGTAGAAGATGTGGTGAACTTCCAGCCGCTGGACTATGCGAGCGGGACTGCGATCTTACTGGAACTGATCCAGGTATTCTGGGCCAGACCCCACCAGAAGACCCTGGTCTTCTTATCCACTGAGGATATCGGCACGGGCGGAGTGGGAATAGACCACTTCCTGAAGGAGAGCGGACTCGCTGAGCATGTCTCGACGATCCTCTCGATCCACGGCCTCGGGAAAGAGCGTACCACCTCCCTGACTGCAGGAGTGACCGCTCCGCAAGGCACCACCCCCGGCTGGTACATCCAACTCGTCAGCCGCACGTTGGCCGATGTCGGCCTCGATCTGAACGTGCCCGGCCTGCTCAGCCAGGCGGCAGATCGTGCCCTCTCTCTTTCCAGAGGCGATCAGGTAGCGGGGCTGAGTAGAGGTATCGCCTCTCTCCGATTGTACGACCACGGAAGCGGCAGCCCCACAGCCGCTGGTATGGCTACTCAGGGTGCCAGCATCGAACGACTGATTCTATCTCTGGATTCCGGTACCGAGGTGCCGTCTGATCCCGGCACTGCTCTGCTGCTGCGGTCGGGCCGGTATCTGACCCAGCAGGCCGTCACTCTTCTGGCCGTGCTGATGTTGTTGCCCACCCTCGCAGTCCTTCTGATCTGGCTCTTTTCCTCGCGCGTCAGCGCTTCGGCTGCATTCAGACATTTGCGTAACCTTCTGTCTTTCGCGTTGCCCTTGGCGCTCCTGATGCTGCTCATGTACATACTGTCTCGGGTCGGCATGATTCCTCTGTACCGCTTCCAGGTACCCACCTCTCTGGGGCCGAGCACCCAACCACGACTCGCACCCACCCTTATCCTCGTCTTGGTCGGACTCGTGGTCTTCGTTGTCTCCCGCCGTTTTCTGGGCTACTTGCGGCCTCGAGAAGGCAGGGCCACCACCGAGATGGCCCGTCTCTGTACAGGCTTCTTCAGCATTCTAATAGGCATGGTGCTCCTTCTTTCCCGGTCACCTTTCTTGATCCTCATCAGCCTCACCATCGCCTGGGCATGGCCGCTCGCAACTTGCTTCGCGGAGCCCGTATATTCAGGCGCATTCTGGCGGCAAAGGCTGACCACCAACGCGCCGGTGCTCCTGCTTGGGCTGATCGCCCCGGTCGCCCTCTACGTCTACATCGCCGTTGGATACGGCGTGGGGTGGTGGAGGGCCTGGTGGTTCCTGATAGTCCAGACGGTCTCAGGGGCATATGGCGTTCTGGGTCCCTTGGCGGTAGTATTCTTGGCTGCGGGCCTTGCGGTCTTGTCCGGCGTCAAGCGGATGCGGGTAGTCCCCATAGAGACTCTTGAGGTCACAGACGAACTGAGTCTACTCGAACCTCCAGTACCGCGCGCGCGGCGCAAGCCGCGCGCGCCTTCGCAACCACCGCTCTCACCCTGGCGCTAGAGGTATCTCTTCCTCCAGAACACCAACGCCAGAGCCCCCGAGATCACCAACCAGATCACGATGGTCAGCACGAACGCGTGCGAGTAGTGCTGAAACGGCAGGTCGACGTTCATCCCGTACATGGAGGCCACGATCGTCGGAATGGACAGAAGGATGGTCACGGACGTGAGGAACTTCATGACCCGGTTCAGGTTGTTCGAGATGACCGAGGTGAAGGCGTCCATCATCCCTGTAAGGATGTCTGCGTAGATCTTCGCCATCTCCGAGGCCTGCCTGTTCTCAACTATCACATCCTCGAGAAGATCCTCATCCTCCTCGTACATCTTCACCGTCTTCGTCCGAAGAAGCTTCTGCAGGACCGCCTCGTTCGCGCGCAGCGAGGTGGTGAAGTACACCAGCGACTTCTGCAAACCCAATAGGTCGAAGATCTCCTCGTTCTTCATGGACTGGCGGAGTTCGGTCTCCAGCTTGTCGGTCTCGCGATCGATGCGTCCCAAATAGCGCAGGTAGAAGGCCGAGACCCGTAGGAGTATCTGAAGGAGGAAGCGGGTCTTCCAGAAGGTGGCGAAGCCCCGGACGCTACCTCTCTCGAACTCGCCGAGGATCGGATTGGGCCTGAGACACGTGGTGATGAGGTAGTCGGGATGTACGAGTATCCCAAGCGGGATAGTCTCGTAACCCCGTTGGTCGTCCTCCCTGACCAGCACGGGGATATCCACGATGACTTGAGTCAGACCATCCTCCACGTCTATCCGCGATTTTTCTTCCTCGTCCAGTGGGCCCCTCAGCAGATCGAGCGGGATCGCCAGTTCCTCGCTCACTCGCTGAAGCTCTTCCTCCGTGGGGCTGACCAGATCGATCCAGGAGCCGGGTTCGAACTCCTCCGATCGGGTAAGACCCGCCGGGGTCGTCTTGAGAATGGCTAGCATGACTCACCCCCTTCAACGGACAGGCGGACGCACCGCATTTCACACTGCTCAGATCCCTCCATAGGTATAGAACCTTCGACACCCGGGAAGCGTATCCCCCGGGCGTCCGAGCATTCTCTCACGAACCGCCTACCCGCGCTATCATTCAGACCCATGACCGACTTTCGCGATACTGTTGCACGCGACCTGCGCTCCATGATCCGTGGAGATGTCGAGTTCGATCCTATCAGCCGCTGGCTTTATGCGACCGACGCCGGGCTGAGCCAGATCGAGCCTCTGGGAGTCGTTTCGCCTCGAGACGCCCACGACGTTCTGCGGTTGGTGAGTTACGCCGCCGAGCGGCGCATAGCTTTGGTGGCACGCGGTATGGGCTCCGGCCTGAATGGAGCAGCCGTGGGCGCCGGCATCCAAGTGGACTTCACCCGGTACATGCATTCCATTTTGGAGGTGGCCCCGGACGCCTCCTGGGTGCGCGTACAACCCGGCGTGGTCATGGCTTCGCTCAATCACTACCTGCGACAGTTCGACGTCTTCTTCGCTCCCGATCCGTCAAGCGAGAACCACTGCAGCCTGGGGGGCATGATAGGCACGAACGCCTCGGGAGCCCGCTCGGTCGCCTATGGCGCCACCAAGGACCATGTTCTCGCTCTCGATGTAGCGATGGCCGATGGCAGCCTCTTCCACGCTCGGCCACTTGAACTGGACAGCGACCCACTGACCGACCTGTTGACCTCCGATACCGCTGCCGGCCGAGCTTTTGCCGCCGTGCTTCCAGAATTGCGCGCCGCTCAGGACATGATACATGGGGCTATGCCTCAAGTGGTCAAGAACTCCTGCGGTTATCGGGTGGAAGCCGTCTTGGCCGACGACGCACGGTCGGCAGCAACCGCCGGACCGGCAGATCCGGGCCGCGCAGTCTCAGTGCCGGCACTTGCCCAACTCCAGAGATTGTTCGTGGGCGCTGAAGGCACGCTCGGGCTGGTCACCGAAGCGACCCTCAATCTCGTCCCTCTACCGGCCAAACGTGGCATTGCGATGGCTTATTTCCCTTCGGTTTTCGCCTCCGGTGAGGCGGTCCCGGGGATACTCGCCTTGGCGCCCACGGCAGTGGAGATCATGGATTCGCGCTTCCTCAGTCTGGTGCGTAAGCATGATTCCCGCGTCGACGTAATGCTCCCTGACCAGACGGACACGGCCCTCTTGATAGAGTTTGAGGGAAAGGATACGGACGAGTTGGACGAGAAGTTCAGCGATCTCCGAAGGCATCTGGATGGGACCGGCGCCCTCCAGTTGGTGCGGGCGACCACGGCTGAGCAGACCGTTCATCTCTGGAAGGTGCGCAAGTCGGCGGTCGCTCTGATGCAGCGCATGCCGGGCGGACGGCAACCGCTCCCTTTCATAGAAGACATCACCGTTCATCCCACCGCGCTGCCGGCCTGTGTCGCCTTCCTTCAGAAGCTTTTCGATCGTGAAGGCGTAGACGCTGTGATGGTCGGTCACGCCGGCGACGGTAATCTCCATACCCGGCCCGTTCTGGACCCCAAGAGTCCTGAGGATGCGCGTGTCATGCAGCGTATCTACGACGAAGTCTCCGAGTACGTGCTTGGGGTGAGGGGCACCATGTCAGGCGAGCACGGTGACGGGCTGGTCCACACACCGCGACTCAGAGAGATGTATGGAAGTGCGGTGTATGATCTGTTCGAACGCATCAAGGAAGCGTTCGATCCCGAGGACCTGATGAATCCGGGCAAGAAGGTCGGCCCACAGGAGAGTGGCGGAACACTGTTCCGAGATGTGCGGTATGGACCCGCATATCGCACATTGCCCCAAAGCCCCCTTCTTCATTTCTCCGCGAGAGGATATGAGAGCGAGATAGAGCGCTGCCACGGTTGCGCACTCTGCAAGAGCGCTGTCTCGACCACTATGTGTCCGGTGTACAAGGCCACCCACCGGGAGCACGCCTCGCCGCGGGCCAAGGCCAACGTACTGCGGGCCATCATCACGGGTGTGCTCGACCCCGATAGCGCGTACGGACAGGCGGCCACCAAGGCAGTCACCGACTACTGCATAGAGTGTGGCATGTGCGCCGTCGAGTGCCCCTCCAACGTGAACATTCCCAAGCTGATGCTGGAGGCCAAGAGTAGATACCGGGCGGAGCACCGGGCCTATCCACCCGAGGTGGTGCTCAGCTACGCGGAGACCGTGTCGAGACTCGGCCGCCATACCGCGCGGCTGACCAACCCTCTGCTCAACAACCGGCCCCTGCGGCGCATGGCCGAGCCTCTACTCCGGATCGACCGGCGACGGCCGATGGCGACGTTCGCCCCGAAGAGCTTCGATCAGATGCTCCGGGCGCGCGCCGATGGCGCCGCGCCCTCCTCGTCCACCCAGCCGGGAATCAGCGACAGCGACGTTGGACGTTCGGGTACTACACGAGCGCTCGCCGGTGGGTCAGTGGTGTACTTCTACGACCTCTTCGCCAACTACAACGACCCTGGGCTCGCTCTGTTGGTCGAACGGGTCCTCCAAGCCCACGGACTGGACGTCATCATTCCCGGGCAGCGCCCAAGCGGCATTCCCGAGATGCTCTACGGCTACGCGAACAAGGCTCGCGACGTCGTCAAGCACAACATCAACTCTGTGCTCCCCCATATCAAAGCAGGTGCCCTCCTTATCAGCGCCGAGCCCACGGCCACTTTCGCCTTCAAGGTGCACTACCCTGACTACTGGAAGAGCCCGGAGTGCTCTCTGGTGGCGAATGCCACTCGCGACCTGGGAGAGTTCTTGGTGCGAGAAAGGGCCGACCATCCGGAAGCGAGGCCACCCGCCGGCCCTATCCGGCAGAGAAGCCGAAAGGCCACTTCAGCCACAGCCTCATCGACGATCTCTCCGGCCGACAAACCCCCTGAAAGCAGGCCGCTTCGGATCGGGTACCATCAGCCTTGCCACCTGAAAGCCCAGCAGATCGGCAACCCGGCCATGGAGTTACTCCGCGAGATCCCCGGCATCGAAGTAATCGATCTGGCGGCCGGCTGCTGCGGCATGGCGGGGACATTCGGAATGAAGACGGACACCTATGAACTCTCTATGCAGGTGGGGGCGCCGCTCTTTGAACGTATCGCCCAAACGGCTCCGGACATACTGGCCAGCGAGTGCAGCACCTGCCGGATGCAGTTGGCCCACGCTACGGGCACCGAGACAGTGCACCCGATCGAGTTGCTGGCCGAGTCCTACGGAGTCCCGCCAACGTCATAGGGACTCCGGAGGACTCGGCATTCTGACAGCCTCGTCTACTTCGCTTTGCCGAGCAGCTTCCTCCGCACCGCCGCCCTCTTGAGCCACTGGATACCCTCAGTCGGGTTGAGTTCCTTGGGGCAGGCCTCGACGCAGTTCATGATGGTATGGCACCGGTAGACGCCGCGCTCGTTGTTCCAACGTGCTATCCGCTCCTTACCGCCCTCGTCGCGCGAGTCGACCTCGAAGCGATGAGCCTTGAGCAGTGCAGCGGGGCCCAGGTAATTGTCCTCACCCCAAGCGGACGGGCAGCTCGAATAGCAGCACCCGCAGAGAATGCAGTCGACGGGCATGTCGATCTTCTTGCGTTCTTTGGGTGACTGGATCAACTCCTTCTCAGGATCGGAGGAGTGCCGGATGAGCCACGGCATTATGTACTCGTATTTGGCGAAGAACTCGTCCATATCGACTACCAAGTCCTTCACCAGGGGCAGATGGGGCATCGGCGCTACCGTGATCAAATCAGTGTCGAGGTGCTTGACGTTGGTCTGGCAGGCCAACCGGTACGCTCCGTTTATGTACATACCGCAGCTACCGCAGATCGACGCGCGGCAGCAGTACCGGAATGACAAGCCTCCGTCATACTTCTCCTGGATGTAGAAGAGACCCTCGAGGACGGTCAGGTTGTCGCCCTCATAGTGGACGATGTACTCCTCCCAATGCGCCTCAGGGTTCTTCTTATCGCCCGGGTCCTGTCGCTTCACGCGAAACTTGATGTCAGGCATCAGTATTTCCGCTCCTGTAGCTCGAAATGGCCGAGGGTCACTGGCTTGGAGTCAAGACGCGGACCGGCCGCGTCGGGCTGATAGTAGGCCAGGGTGTGTTTTAGCCAGTTCAGGTCGTCGCGGGTGTTGTAGTCGGTGCGGAAGTGGGCCCCACGTGACTCCTGCCGCTCCAGCGCTCCCACTGCCACACACAAGGCTAGATCGACCATCCCCTCCAACTCTACGGTCCGGATCATGTCCACGTTGAAGACACTGCCTGTCCACCTGAGATTGATGTTCTTGACCCGCTCCTTCACTTGGAGCAGTCTCTCCAGGCCTTCTCTCATGGCTGCTTCATCGCGGAAGAGGAAGAAGTGGTCCTTCATCACTTCGGTCATCACGGCGCGGAGTTCGTAGGCGTTCTCCTTGCCCTCCCGAACTCCCAACTCCTCCACTTTCTGCTCCATCATCTGTGCGGCGGCAAAAGCCGACCGTGCGTTCGGCCGCCTGTCCGTCAAGGTCTCCAGATACCTCACCACCTCGGCGCCGGCCCTCCGGCCGAAGACTATCGTCTCAAGCAGAGAGTTGCCGCCAAGCCGGTTGGCTCCGTGTACGGATACGCAGGCACATTCTCCGGCCGCATAGAGGCCGGGCATCACAGTGGCCCCATTCACATCGGTGTCGATACCACCCATCCAGTAGTGCTGGCTGGGAACGACCGGTATGGGCTCTTCTATCGGGTCCACACCTTCGAAGTGGATGGCTAGATCCCGGATCCCCGGGAGGCGTTCCAGGATCTTTTCCGCACCGAGATGCCGTAAATCCAGGTGAACGTAGCCCTTACCCCCGATGCCGCGACCTTCGTTGATCTCTATCTGGATGGAACGCGCGGTTATGTCGCGCGGCGCAAGCTCCATGAACTTGGGAGCGTACTTCTCCATGAAGCGCTCGCCTTTGTCGTTGATCAGATAGCCACCCTCACCACGGGCGCCCTCAGTCATCAGAATCTGGGTGGTGTAGAGCCCGGTGGGGTGGAACTGGACGAACTCCATGTCCTTGAGCGGCACACCGGCGTGGTAGGCCATGAACATGCCGCAGCCCGTACTGATCAGACTGTTCGTGGTATTGCTGTAAGTGCGACCGGCCCCCCCGGTGGCGATGACCACTGCGTTAGCGGTGAATGCCTCAAATCCGCCCCGGATCATGTCGTAAGCCACCACACCCTGACAAACACCTTCGTGCACGATGAGGCTGGCGACATACTGCTCTACATACATCTTGACCTGCAGTCTGTAGGCCTGCTCGACCAAGGTGTGGAGCAGATAATGGCCGGTCTTGTCGGCCCCATAGCAGCAGCGCGGAAAACCGGCACCGCCGAACGGCCGCTGGGCGATGGTGCCATCCTCAAACCGGCTGAACGGGCAACCCCAGTGGTCCATCTCATAGATGACCCGGGGAGCATCCTCGGCCATCTGCACGGCGCAATCCTGGTCGACCAAGAAGTCGCCGCCCTTCACTGTGTCGAAGGCATGCTTCTCCCTATTGTCGTCGCGACCGTCGGGATGATTGCCCAGCGCCGCGTTGATGCCGCCCTGAGCCTGGCCGGAGTGACTCCGTCCGGGATGGACCTGAGACAAGATGGCTACGTCGACGCCGGCCCTTTTCGCTTCGATCGCAGCTCTCAAACCGGACAGGCCCCCGCCGACGACGATAACATCATGGTGGATCATATCTGCCTCACCTTACCTAACTGATCCAGGGCCAGAGAGCCCAGGTCCCATAGCCCATGAACGCAAGACCCACCACCCAGAGGACGATGGTCAGAGTTAGGGCCCGTGTGCGAGAGGTGAACCAGTAATCCATGAGCACCATCCGCAGACCGTTCAGCGCATGGTAGATTCCGGCCGCCAACAAGATGATGTCGACCGCGGTCAGGCCGGCATTGGCCAAGCGAGCGGCGACATTAGCCGAATCGAGTTCACCGATGTTCAGTATGTGCGTGAAGATCAGATGGATCGCCAGGCACACGATTAGAAGGACAGCCGTGATCCGCTGGAACAACCAGGACCACACGCCTCCTCTATGGGTGGAGATGACTTCAGCTCTCAACTCGTCACCCCCTCACCGGTGATGATGTAGGTGAAGGCCACCCAAGCGAAGATTGCGAAACAGATGACCACCACAGCCATGGCGCTCCAGAAGACGACCTTGTGCCGTTGTATCCCGACACCGAAATCCATGAGGATGATCCGCACCCCGTTAAGCGCGTGATAGAGAACGGCCACCACGAGGGCAAGATCGAGAAGAACCATGACCGGCTTGTCGAAGAACTCCATCAGACCATCGAACTTGTCGAACTGCCCCATCGAAGTGACGATGATATGGGCGCCCAGATAGAGAACTAGGATCAGGCCGCTGATTCTGAAAAGCAGCCAGGCCCACATGCCTGTCGCCTTCCAGAGCCCGGCCCCCACATTGGCCGTCTCACGAGGTTTTGCGCTCAAGAATCCCCCTTCCTTTCATACTTCCGACGCCCTTCCACATAAAGGTCGCCTCCGTACATGTCATTGATGACCACAACCGGGAACTCCTTCACCTCCAGCTCCCTGATGGCCTCAGGGCCAAGATCTTCGTAGGCGACCACCCGGGCTGAGACGATGCGCTGAGCGAGCAGAGCACCGGCCCCGCCCGTCGCCGCCAGATAGACTGCCTTGTCGCGTTTGAGGGCTTCCTTGACGGCCTCATTCCGCGATCCTTTCCCGATCATGCCTTTGAGTCCGAGAGCGGTCAACTTCGGTGAATAGGCGTCCATCCGACCGGAGGTGGTAGGACCGGCAGAGCCGATCACCTCGCCCGGCTTGGGGGGTGTAGGGCCTACGAAGTAGATGACCTGCCCCCTGAGATCTATGGGTAGAGGCTCGCCCTTGTCGATGAGCTCGACCAGCCGCTTGTGTGCGGCGTCGCGGCCTGTATATATCTTCCCGGTGATGAGCAGCCGGTCGCCCGCGTGCAGGCCTGCTACCAACTCGTCGGTGAGCGGAGTAGTGATGACTCGTTCCATCAGAGCACTGCCTCCTTGTGTCGGGCGGAGTGACACTGGATGTTCACCGCTACCGGCATGCTGGCTATGTGCGCCGGGAGTTCTTCGACGAACACGTCAATCACGGTGACCGTTCCGCCTAGGCCGGCGGGGCCGATACCCAAAGCGTTGCAGCGCTCCTCCAACTCATCCTCCAGTTCAGCCAAGCGAGGTTCAGGGTTGGTAGAGCCCACCTCGCGCAGCAGGGCGTGCTTGGCCATATAGGCAGCCTTCTCGAAGGTCCCTCCGAGTCCGACGCCGACGATTATCGGTGGACACGGGTTGGGCCCCGCCTTGCTCACCGTGTCGACGACGAAATCGATTGCGCCCTGTCTGCCCTGGGCAGGCTTCAGCATGCCGATAGCGCTCATGTTCTCAGCGCCGCCCCCCTTTGGGGCCACCACCACCCGCACTTTGTCCCCGGGGACGATGCGGGTATGCAGCATGGCCGGTGTGTTATCGGCCGTGTTCTTGCGCTCTCCGATCGGATCGGCCACTGCGGACTTGCGCAGATAACCTTCTACGTAGCCCACCCGTACCCCTTCGTTGACCGCTGCTTCCAGATCTCCGCCTACCAGGTGGACATCTTGGCCTATCTCCAAGAACACCACGGCCAGACCCGTATCCTGGCAAAGAGGCCGCCCTGAATCCTTGGCTAGATCAGCGTTTTCGAGTAGCTGGGCAAGGACATCCCTGCCGGTCTCGGACTCTTCTCGAGCTATCGCCTGCTCGAAGAAAGCCACGACGTCGTCGCCCAGGTAGTTGCACGCATCCACCGCGAGTTTCGCCACCACCTCGGTCAGCCGAGCAACGTCCAATTCCCTCACGACACCCCTCCTCGGCTCAGGACGAGCCCTCGAAACGCCTTCTCCCTTGTGAGCATACTCCATACTGATATATGTATATCAAAAAGCGCGTCATAACGCTCGGCGCGTGAAACGTGACTTTTCTGCTCGCGGTGGCGGCCCGGCGGTGCCTCCGCTACACTAAGAGCCGCCCCGACCCCGACAGGCACTTAGGATCATCATGCGCATACTCTCCGGCATACAGCCCTCGGGCAGACCCCACCTGGGCAACTACTTCGGCGCTCTGCGCCAGTACATCACCCTCCAGAAGGGGAATGAGCCCTTCTACTTCATAGCAAGTTATCACGCCCTCACAGCGGTCCAGGAACCGGCGCTGTTGCGTGAATACACGATGGGGGTGGCTCTAGACCTTCTCGCTCTCGGCCTCGATCCCAAGCAGGCTGCCCTCTTCGCTCAGCAGGACGTCCCGGAAGTCACCGAGCTCACCTGGATCCTCTCCTGCGTGACCCCCATGGGGTTGCTCGAGCGCGCCGTCAGCTACAAGGACAAGGTCGCCCAGGGGCTGACACCCAACCACGGTCTGTTCGCCTACCCGGTACTGCAGGCAGCCGATATTCTCATCTACCTCTCCGAATTGGTCCCCGTGGGGCAGGATCAAAAACAGCATCTGGAGATGACCCGGGATATCGCCGGCAAGTTCAATCAGCAGTTCGGTGAGGTCTTCGTCATTCCGAAGCCCTATATCCTTGAATCGACGGCGGTCGTCCCCGGCGTCGACGGACGCAAGATGTCCAAGAGCTACGGTAACGAGATCGGGATATTCGAGGAGGGTAACGCCCTCAAGAAGAGGGTCATGTCCATCGTCACCGACTCGGCCCCCGTCGAGGCTCCGAAGGACCCTCACCAGTCCACGCCCTTCCTTCTCTTAAGTCTGCTTGCCTCTGCGGAGGAGAAGGCTGAATGGGAGTCCCGCTACGAAGCAGGAGGGATGGGGTATGGAGAAGTCAAGAAGCGGCTTCTCCAACTGGTCGAGGAGTACTTCGCTCCGTTCCGGCAACGCCGACACGAACTCGAGAAGGACACGGACTACGTGATGGATGTCCTCAAAGACGGCGGTATGCGAGCCCGGGCCGTCGCTCAGCAGGTGATGCATAGAGTGCGGGAGGCGACGGGACTCCCGACATCCTACTGAAGTTGGATGATCTGCTCCGCATGCACATAGTCGACCTCAGCCTGCCCCTTCGTCCGGGCATGCCCGGGGTCTCCGGAGACCCTTTGGTGAGAATCCTGCCGGCCCGGACTCACGAGGTCGACGGATACCAGGTGTCCCGCATATCCTTGGGGTCGCATGCCGGGACCCATCTTGACGCACCACGCCACCTCTTCCCCGACGGACCGACTCTGGATCAATATCCTGTCAGCCGTTTCCTCGGACCCGGTGTGATCATCGACTGCCGTCCTGAGTTCGGGGCCGAAGCCATCGGAGCCTCCGCAGCTGACGCGGCGAGAGGGGAGACCCACGCTCCCGCGAAAGACGCAGCACCCATGATCGACGTGGTGGCCCTGGCCGAAGAACTCCGGTCATCGCCCCCCGAGCCCGGTGGCATGGTTCTGCTGTGGACTGAGGGCGCGCTGCTCTCTACTGAGGGGGCCCAGTTGTTGCTCGATTCCGGCGCCGGTCTCGTCGGAACAGACGGACCCGGTCTGGATGCCGACCCTTATCCCGTCCACCGACTCCTGTTAAGACAGGGGATACTTCTCGCGGAGAATCTCCAAGGGTTGGACCAACTCGGGCCAGGACCTGTCACCTGCGCCTTCTTGCCCCTCAACGTCATCGACGCCGACGGAGCTCCTGTGAGGGCGGTCGCCTGGCGCTGATCCGAGCCTGGAGTCCTCTTCGTCGGTGCGCCGAGGAGCCTCTCCTCAGCCGGTCGTCGTTGCTCCCTCGACCTCGGGACTCACGGTGATTACGCCCTTGTACCAGGGGGGGCGGTAGATCAGCATCGGTTCGAAACCGGCCTGCGCCTGGAATGTCAGAACCAGATCCAGAGAAGCGTTCTTCAGCAGGCTACGGGCAGGCGGACCCGATCGGGCCGGCTCGATCTCGACCACAGATTCGCCGACAACACATGCGAAATCGCCGGCGTCCGCTCTTATCGGGGTCAGCCCGGTGTTCTGCACGCGCACGTAGGCCTGGTAGAAAGACTCACCTGAGCCCAGTCCAGTCGGGATCCTCTCACTCAGGCGCCGCTCGGGGACAGCCGGTTGGAAGGTGGCGTCCAGGGCGCGAACGGTGATGACCGCGTCGCCAACCTTGATCTCATCGCCGACGGATCCCTTGATGTCGCCCGACTCGGTGTCCCCCCGCCCGGTGGTCGAGCTGGCCCCCCCGACAATGCCCTCTTCACCACCGGAATCGCAGGCCGGCCCCGACCCAACACATAACACAAGCGCGAGAACGACGAGCAACAGCGCGGCGACCGGACGACGGCGCATCCTTGGTGCGTCACCCTCCGCCTCGCCACTCGTCGGCCGCCCGTCTGCCATGAAGCCCGATCTCCTGTCGCCATCGCTCACGCGGACATCATACGCGAAAGAACTTCGGGGTTGACTACGTTGACCGGTTCCCCTCTCACCGCAGCGCTGGCGTTACGCACGGCCAACTCCGACATCATTCCCCTTGTCTCGACCGTGGCACTGCCTAGGTGGGGCAGCAGCACGACGTTCTCGAGATCCGTCAGACCGGCCGCGAGCCCGGGCTCGGCCTCGTAGACATCCAAGCCGGCCCCGCCCAGATGCCCGCTCTGCAGCGATTGCACGAGAGCATCCTCATCCACCACGGGCCCTCGTGATGTGTTGACGAGGTAAGACCCCGGCCGCATCAGCCCTAGCTCTCGCGACCCCATCAGATGTCGCGTCGTGGAATCCAGAGGAACGTGCAGACTGACGATGTCCGCCTCGGAGAGCAAACCGTCCAACTCGTCCCGATACTCCCAGCACGCACCTGCAGGCACTTGCTCCTGGGCCAAAGGCCCGCTCTTCCTTGTGTACAAGACCCGCATGTCCCAACCTAGAGACCTACGAGCCACAGCCTGCCCGATGCGCCCCATCCCCACGATCCCCAAAGTGGCTCCCGCGACGGCATGGCCCAGAAGCAGGAATGGACTCCATCGCCCAAAACGCCCTTGTCTGACGAGATGATCGCCCTCGACTACGCGCCGGGCCACACTCAGAATCAGAGCCCAAGCAAGGTCGGCGGTGGCATCAGTGAGCACTCCTGGGGTGTTCGTGACCAGGATGCCCCTCTCCGTAGCCGCCTGAACGTCGATGTTGTCATAGCCGACAGCCATGTTGGAGATGACGCGAAGACTGCCCCCGGACGCGTCCATGACCGCGCCGTCCACAGGCTCGGTGAGCAGGCAGAGCAGGACATCCACACCTTCGACCCCCCGCAATAACTCGGCGCGGCCCATGGGTCTATCCTCTTCACCTCCGATTACGGTGAACTCCTCGCGCACTAAGGAGAAGCCAGGCTCAGGGATACGGCGACTGAGGAGGAGTATGGGCTTCTTAGCCGTGGATGTGTCCATGGTCGGTCCAGTATATCCTTAGTCTATGAACCGGCACATCACGACCACACGGCCAGCGACCCGATGAGCGCGCCGGTCGGAGGACCAGCCCGAGTTGGTACGTGTTCCTGGACCGACCCGACGATGATTCGGGCCTGGTATCCCAAGGGCGTCCATAGCGCAGCTGATCGGCTCCGGTACTACGCCTCCCATTTTGACACGGTGGAGGTGGACTCCAGCTTCTACGCCATACCCACACCGTCCACCGCGAGGCTTTGGGCGGAGCGCACTCCACCAGGATTTGTCTTTCATGTGAAGGCCTTCGGTATGCTCACCCGCCATGGAGTCCCGGCGGACCGCCTCCCTGCTCAGCTTCGTGAAGGGTACGACCTGAAGATCGATCGCCTCCGCCGGATACTCCGTCCCCCACCGACCCTCCGCGAGGAGGCATTCTCGCTCTTCAATAAGGCACTAGAACCCCTGCGTGAGGAGAGCAAGTTGGGCCTCATACTGATGCAGTTCCCGCCCTACTTCGCCGCGAACGAAGCTAATCGGGACTACCTCGCCTATAGCACGGCCTTGCTTGCTCCCGACAAGGTGGCCGTTGAATTCAGGCACGCTTCCTGGGTGCAGCCGCAGCGCTTGGAGTCCACTCTGGACCTTCTGTCGTCACTCGGAGCAGCATACGTGTGCGTCGATGAACCGCGACTGGACGGGCCCACCGTCCTCCCGCCGCTCGCCGCAGTGACGGCCGATGCGGCCTACGTACGCTTTCACGGCCGCAACGCCACAACCTGGAACGCCCGGGTAGGTTCGGCCGCGCAGCGCTTCAAGTACCTATACGCGCCTGACGAGTTGGCCGAGTGGATCGAGCCGGTGCGCCATCTCCAGAACCAGGCCTCCACCACCTACCTTATGTTCAACAATTGCTTCGCCGACTACGCGCCGAGAAACGCCCAGCAGATGCTATCTCTCTTGGATCAATGACGGCGCCGGCGCCCCGAGGGGCGCCGGCGCGCACCAATTCTGACAGGACCGCGCCGCTCGCGCGGGCGCTGCGGCTTCCTCTTACTGGTGGACCTTGGGCAAGGTCTTCATGGCCTCTTTGACCTTCTCCTCCGGGTAGGCGAAATCCTCCAGCTTACCGTCGAGGTAATTGTCATATGAGGCCATATCGAAGTGACCGTGACCACTCAGATTAAACAAGATGGTCTTCTCGTCACCGGACTGCCTGCATTCCTCGGCCAATTGCCTGGCCACCGCGATGGCGTGATTGCTCTCGGGCGCCGGGATAATGCCCTCCGCACGCGAGAAGCTCACACCGGCTTCGAAGACCTCGGTCTGCATGACCGCGCGGGCCTCCAGCATACCCAACTGGTGGAGATGGGAGACCATGGGAGCCATGCCGTGGTAGCGCAGACCGCCCGCGTGAATCCCTGGCGGCACGAAATCGTGGCCCAGAGTATCCATCTTCAGCAAGGGAGTGAACTTGGCGGTGTCACCATAGTCAAAGGCGTAGATCCCTTTGGTCATCGTGGGGCAGGCCGCCGGCTCGACAGCGATACAGCGCGTCTTCTTGCCCCTCTTGATATTCTCTCCCACGAATGGGAAGGCAATACCGGCGAAGTTCGAGCCTCCGCCCACACACCCCACCACGAAGTCGGGATAGGCGTCAGCCAACTCCATCTGCGCCAGGGCCTCCTGACCGATGACGGTCTGCTGCAGCGTCACGTGATTCAAGACCGACCCAAGAGAGTAGTGCGTGTCATCACGCTGCACGGCCAGTTCGACGGCCTCGCTGATGGCCATACCCAAGCTGCCCGGGCTGTCGGGGTCCTGCGCCAAAATCGCCCGGCCACATTCAGTGGTATCCGAAGGGCTGGGGATGACCTCCGCACCCCACACACGGATCATGCTTCGGCGATAGGGTTTCTGGAAGTACGAGACTTTGACCATGTAGACAAGGCATTCCATTCCCAGGAGCTGGCAGGCCAATGCCAGAGCGCAGCCCCACTGGCCCGCGCCGGTCTCGGTCGTCAACTTGGCGATACCTTCCTGCTTGTTGTACCAAGCCTGGGCGACAGCCGTGTTCAGCTTGTGCGAACCAGCAGGACTGACGCCCTCATACTTGTAGAAGATTTTCGCCGGAGTACCGAGAGCCTTTTCCCATCGACGGGCGCGGAGCAAAGGAGTGGGTCGCCACAGCCGATAGATCTCCCGGACCTCATCGGGGATCTCGATCGTGGGTTCCGTCGACATCTCCTGCATGATGAGGCCCATCGGGAACAAGGGGGCCAGGTCGTCCGGACCGGCCGGCTGCATCGTTCCCGGGTGGAGGGGCGGCGGCGGGGGTGTGGAGAGATCAGCCGCGACGTTATACCATGACGTCGGGATGCTCTCTTCCGGTAGCAAGTACTTTGTCACCATGCCTTTTGCCTTTCCATCCTTGTAGGGGCGTACAGCTAAGCAAAGTAACACAATGCAGGCAATCATGCATCGTCAGGCATAAACGGGGGTATGCTACACAGGACTCGGCGCACCACCGGACCCGCCCAGGAGGCAGCATGGCCACTCTCCCCAAATTGAATCCGGATACTCTCGAATTCGTCCTGCTCTCCTTCGAGGGTCCCGACCAGTACGCTATGGCGGGCGGCTTGGGCGTCCGCATGAAAGAACTAGCTCTCGAATTGGCCCATCAGGGTTTCGAGACCCATCTCATCTTCGTGGGCGATCCGACCCGTCCGGCGCGGGAATCTCCCACTGACAACCTAACTCTTCATCGCTGGTCGCAGTGGCTTTCCGCACACTATCCTGCTGGGGTCTACCACGGTGAAGAGGCTAAGCTCGTGGACTGGAATGAACAACTTCCCGGATTCGTAGCCTCGCAACTGGTCGCCTCCGCCGTCGAGAAGGGGCGGCTTACGGCAATACTTGCTGAGGAATGGCATACGGCGTACTGCGCGTGTCAAATCTCCGACCGTCTGTGGCTGGACGGCATACGTGACAAGACCATGATCCTCTGGAATGCCAACAACATCATGGGTTTTGATCGCATCGACTGGAAAAGACTAGACTTCTGCTCCCAGATAACAACCGTCTCCCGCTACATGAAGCACGTCATGTGGGATCGCGAGGTCAACCCATTGGTCATCCCCAACGGGATACCGGGAGATCGCATCCGCGTGGCCGACTCCGAGTCGCTGGCTCGGTTGCACGCCGCATTCCCCGGCCGTGAACTCATCTTCAAGATAGGCCGGTTCAGCCCCGACAAGCGATGGAACATGGCCGTAGATGCCCTTGCCGAGGAGAAGAGGCGGTGTCGGGAGACTGCCGCGGTGATACGCGGAGGTGTCGAGCCCCACGGCGCGGAAGTGCTTGCGAACGCCAGGGCGCAAGGGTTGACGGTGGCGGACGTAGTGCTACCCAGAGACCCCGTCGAGGCTCTCGATGCGTTGGCCTGTCTCCCTGCCGTCGATATCTACAACATAACGAGTTTCATGAGCGACGAGCTCATCTCCCTCTTCTATTCCGGCGCCGACGCCGTGCTCGCCAATTCCGGTCACGAGCCTTTCGGCCTAGTGGGGCTCGAGGTCATGGCGGCCGGAGGCGTTGTCTTCGTGGGGTCCACGGGCGAGGACTATGCCGTGCCCTTCCTCAACTCAGTGGTCCTCGACACGGATGACCCGGCGGAGATCACCGTCGCTCTGGACTTCCTTCGTAATCACCCGGACGTGGTGAGCCGGCTTCGCTCCGACGCCCAGGAGACGGCCCGCAGCTTCAGTTGGGAGAATGTGGTGGTGGACACTCTACTCGGCAAATTGGAGTACGTTTCGCTCCGTCAATTGGTGACTCCACCCGAGCGAAGTGTTCCGTCAGCGATCAACGAGGCATCTGCCGTCGAGTCCGGCGATGTCGATGCCAAGGGAGAGGTCGACGCCACGGGGGATGGTGACATCCCAGACGATCCGACTGCAGAATCGATGGCCTACGGCGGAGGTGCTGCGGGTCGGCGGTTGTCGATCAGGCCACAGGCCGCCCTGGACCCCCGAGACGACAAGACTCGCAAACCGTCCTCATAAGGGGCGACTATGGCAGAGAATCTCGTCACTTACTGTGTGGTTCACCAGCCCCGCCGGATCAAGCTGCCGGCGCGGGTCATACCGCCGGGGACCAAACCTGGAGCCATGGCGCCTTATCTCTTCGACGATCACATGAACCGCCGCTATTTCGAGAAGGTGGCACGCTGGTGCTACTACCCCGCGACGGAGATGTTCTCGGAGATGCTCGATGGGGGCTTCAAGCTTGGTCTCGGCTTCTCCGTGAGCTTCCTCTGGCAGCTGAGGCGCTGGGATCGCGGGCTGGTCGAGCGGTTCCGCAAGTTGGTGAGCCACCCCAATTGCGAGCTGGTCGGGGTCGAGCCGTATCATAGCTTTGCCTTCGCCATCGATATCAAGATCTTTCAGAGGGAGATGCTCCGGGGGAAAGCCTACGCTGAGGACTTCTTCGATAAGGAGATCCGGGTTACCGACACCACCGAGATGGTGATGAACAACGAGATCTATTTTGCGCTGCTTCAGAACGGGTACCGAGCTGGTATGCTCGACGGACGGCCGTGGGTGATGGAGTGGCGCGAGCCGACCCATCTCTACCGGCATGACGCACGCAGTCTCGCCCTGTTCTGCCGGCACCATGAACTCTCCGATGACGTGGGGTATCGCTTCAGCAACAAGACCTGGGCGGGCTATCCTCTCGACGCTGAAACCTACGCGGCGCATTTGCGCAAGGCATGGGGGGATCTGGTGTTCATAGGTTGGGACTACGAGACGTTCGGCGAGCATCACAATCTGGACACCGGGATCTTCTCATTCATGCGGGCTTTGCCCGTTCAGTTGAAGAGACAGGGGGTGCGCTGCCTCCTGCCCAGTGAAGCGGTGGAGGAGTTCGGCGGGACAGATCTTCCCGATCTTCCTCTCCCAGAGTTCGGCACCACGTGGGCCGGTTCGGGGGGAATGGAGTTCTTCCTTGGAAACGCCTCCCAGCAGGCCATATTCCGATTGATGCACTCCACCCTCCACAAAGCCCGCCTCACGCAGTCACGGACCCTCCTCGATCTCGCGCTCTGGCTTCTCCAATCCGACAACCTGCATCTGATCCAATGGGCCGGCCGCTCGGGATCCGAAGCCGAGGTGTCCGCCTACTTCACCCCGAATGAATGGTGGGATCTCGGGCCGGATAAGATCCTGACCGAGCAGCAACGTGTCTACACCAACTTCGTCCGGGCGATGGATGCTTACGCCTGAACCGCTACATATAGCTTTCGTATGGCATATGCACCAGCCCTACTACCGGTCGGCCCGGACCGGTGTTTTCAGCATGCCCTGGGCGCGGATGCACGCTCTTAAGGACTACCTCGATATGGTGGAGATCCTGGCCGACTACCCTGAGCTACACCAGACCTTCAACCTTGTCCCCTCATTGGTCGAACAGCTTGAGGATTATGCCTCCGGACACTTCACCGACATCTACTGGGAACACACTCTGAAACCCGCGGGGGACTTGGACCCTACCGAGCGGGCTTTTGTGGTGGAACGTATGTGTGAGCATCCCGATCACCCGCGAGCCCGTTTGCATGACCGCTACTTGGAACTGGCGCGCAAGAGAGAGGCGCATGCCTCCCACTCCTGGGAGGCATGCGCCGAAGCCTTCACAGTTGACGAACTCCGCGACCTGCAGATCTGGTTCAACCTGGCATGGTTTGATCCGCTGGCCCTGGCAGTCGAACCGCTCGCCGAGTTGGTGAAGCAAGGGCGCGGTTTCTCTGAAGACCACAAACAGGTATTGGCGCAGGTCCAGACGGACATGCTCGTGCGGACACTCCCGACTTATCGGGAGGCCGCCGCCCGAGGACAGGCGGAACTCTCGACGTCACCGTATTTCCACCCTATCCTTCCCCTGCTCATCAATAGCGATTGTGCACGTATCTCCGCCCCTGATACGTTGCTTCCCTCGCGCCGTTTTGCGCATAGACAGGATGCGGCGGAGCAAGTGAGCAGCGCTTTGGACAAACACGAGAGCGTGTTCGGCAAGCGACCGCAGGGGATGTGGTGCTCGGAGCAGGCCGTCGGCGAGGACGTTCTCCCTATCCTCATCAACGCGGGGCTGCAGTGGACCATATCGGACGAAACGGTCCTGGCACGCTCGCTTTCCGGCGCCGCCGCTCCCGCGACAGCAGCCAACGGGGCCTACACCCCGCAGCGCATGGAGCCGAACGGGTTAAGCCCCGATTCACTCTACAGCTCGTACCGGCTCGAACGTCACGAGGGTGAGCTCGCCATCGTTTTTCGGGATCATACCTTGTCGGATCTCATCGGTTTCGCATATCAATCCTGGGATTCACGCCATGCTGCCGCGGACTTGCTGCAACGGCTGCGAGATCTCCGTGTGACCCTGGCTTCGGCCCCCTGTCCACTGGTGACGATCGCCCTCGATGGAGAGAACGCCTGGGAGTACTACCCGGGTGACGGCAGAGACTTCCTGCGGTTTCTATACGAGGGATTGAACGAAGACCCCTCCTTGAGGTGTGTGACCATCGAGGAGCATCTCCGCGAATGTCCCCCGGTTCGATCCTTGGGCTGGTTGCACACCGGATCCTGGATTGGCGGAGACCTGCGGACCTGGAGCGGGGACAAGGCTCACAACACAGCCTGGGACCTCTTACATGATGCTCGCGACGCCGCCGCGGCTTCGGGATCTTCGGCCGCTTGGCGCCACATACTCATAGCCGAAGGCAGTGACTGGTTCTGGTGGTTTGGGGACCACCGTCGTTCCGACCTGGATCACGTTTGGGATCTCGAATTCAGGGTCCGACTGCAAGAGGTCTACCGGCTTCTGCAACGCCCTCTACCGACGGCCCTACTCATTCCGATCCTCGATCAGGCACCGGCCGCTCTCCCGTCTCTTCCTCGCGGACCCGTTTCGCCGGTTATCGACGGACGCGTTGGGGAAGCGGCTGAGTGGGAAGCGGCGGGGCTGCTGGCTGCGGATCTGCCCTCCACGATGCAGCGATCTGAGCAGACGCAGATCGATGAAGTTCGATTTGGCTGGCAGGCGGAGACACTGTGCGTGATGATCGTCCCAGCATCCCCTGCGAACCTGGAAGGCTTGGAGGTGGAACTGCGCGTTGTCCGGCAGGGTTCTGATGACGATCCAGTGGTCCGCCTGGCTCTGAAGGAAGGGGGGCGGGTGGAGGTGAGCCGCGTTCGGTGGGCCTGTTCCTCCGAAAAGCACGCGCCAGAGACACCGCTTGAGCGTACTCCCGGAGGAATCCCCGCACAGGAGCGTGTCCGGGCCGCATGGGCTGACGTGCTGGAGGTATCGGTCGCGCTTGAGCCTTCGGCGGCCACGGGGAGGAATCTGAGCCTGGTCGTTCATGTGGGCCGTGACGGCATGATTGAGCATGTGTTTCATTCGGTAGGCCTGACCTCGATAGCTGGGGAGGCACTATGAGCGGCTTCGACATCATCTCGTTCATGACCGATTTCGGATGGGCTGGAGGTTACGTGTCGGTCTGCGAGGCCGTCATGGCCAGCGTCCGACCTCAGGCCAGGGTATTCCACATATCTCACGAAGTGCCGGTGGGCGATGTTGAAGCGGGCGCGCTAACCCTTGAGAGGATCTGCCCCTCTTTTCCTCCTGCGGTACACCTCGCCCTCGTAGATCCCGGGGTAGGTACCCATCGGCGGCCTCTGGCTTTGATGACAGCGCGCGGTGACTTCCTGGTGGGTCCAGACAACGGCCTTCTCCTGCCGGCCGCTCAAGCATTGGGCGGTCTCCGTGCGGCATGGTGCCTCGACATCCCCCGCGTCCGCGGCCAGGCGAGGATGGCTGTCGATCGGGTCTCCTCCACGTTCCACGGTCGCGACCTGTTCTCTCCGGCCGCCGCTCTCTTGGCGGGGGCGACCGACCCCTCTGCTATAGCTTCGCCGATGGAAGTCGCCTCTTTGATCCAGACGGAGCCTGCTTTCTACGAGGTGACCTGGAATGAGACCGTTTCTCAGGTCATTGAGATCGACCGTTTCGGCAACATAGGTCTGGCCCTTCCTTTTGCGCAACTCGTCCCTCCTGCAGGGAGCTTCCTGGTGGAGGTCGTTGCCGAGGACCTGCCTGAGTGGACAGCACGAGTGGTGCGGACCTATGCCGATCTGGGCTCAGGCGAACTGGGCATCTATTGCGACTCCTGGGGTCAGGTCGCCCTCGCCGTCAAGTCGGCGAGCGCCGCCCAACTTCTCTCCATAGAGAAAGGCATGCGGGTCCGGTTGACCGTTATCGCGGGATCCTCGGGCGAAGGGTGGGTGGAGTGAGAGGACCCGCAGGTTCCAGTGGGCATCCGGGGCGCGATGGCCTAGGCCTCGGTACGCGTGGCGCTTCTCGCGGACGCGCACGCCCCTCCCCCCAAGGCGGACCGCTGCTGCGGAAAGACCCTGTAGTCGGCGCGGCCATCTCTCCGCTTTCGGATCTACAGAGCCTCCTGACCGTCTATCGGCCCGATTTGGCGACCGAATTGACGGCTCTCGACGCGCCTGCCTACCGGTACCAACAAGTGTATGAGCATCTCTTTCTGCGACCGGGAGAGCCTTTCGCCCAAGCCACAGCGCTACCTATACCTACGCGCATTGCCCTGGATTCCTATGGGGAATCGACTCTCTCGTCGGATGCCTCCCGGACCGCCACCGACGGAACGACCAAGCTACTACTCTCTGGAAGCGATGGGCTGCGTCTGGAAACGGTGCTCATGCCCTACAGGGACCGCTCCACGGTGTGTGTCTCCAGCCAGGTGGGATGCCCGGTGGGATGCGCCTTCTGCGCAACCGGTGCTATGGGATTCCGGCGTAATCTCGTCGTCGGCGAGATCGTCGACCAAGTGCGTATGGCGGCCTCCCTGGCGGGCCGTCTGGGTCGGCGTGTGTCGAATGTAGTCTTCATGGGGATGGGTGAGCCTTTGCTCAGCCTCCAGGCGGTGCTTGATTCTATCCGCATCTTGACGGATCCCCATGGGCTGAACCTCGCCCACCGAAGCATTTCGATCTCCACAATAGGCATTCCCGGCGGGATATTGAGACTTGCGCGGACAGAACCTCAGGTGAACCTTGCTCTCTCCCTGCACGCTGCCGACGATCGAACCAGAGCGCGGCTGGTGCCGCCGAGGTTCCGTCACCCACTCGCCGAGATCCTAGACGCTGCTTGGGAGCATTTCGCCATCACCCGGCGCAAGTTGCTGGTCGAGTACGTGCTGATCAAGGGTGTCAACGACTCCCACGAGGACGCACACCGGCTTGCCGGACTCCTTCGCGGCCGGGTCGTCACCGTGAACCTCCTCGCCTGGAACCCCATTCTTCGATCCACTGGAACGCTGTCAAGCTCAGAACCAGACCCAGCGAAGGACCGCCGAGCCAATGCTCGGGACTTGAACAGGCCTATCCTGAGGACTCTGGCCGCCCCTTCACGTGCCAGCGTCGCGGGGTTTAGAGACACTCTATCTGCAGCGGGAGTCAAGACCGTGATCAGGCACAGCAAGGGCAGTCGCATCGGCGCTGCCTGCGGACAGCTTGCAGCACAACACGACTCGTACTTCCCCTATCTCTAAGAAAGTCGGGGCCGGGTGTTCAAGCGCGTTAATGCATTGTACTTAGGGCAAAGTGCACATACTGAGATGATAGATGGTACGATGGTATTACCTAATATTCAATTCCCTTTTTCGCCGGCAGTCCTTCAGCAAAGGCGTGCTTCACAGACCGCATCTCGGTGACCGTATCGGCGAATTCAATCAACTCGGTTGCAGCCCCCCTCCCCGTTATGATGACAGAGAGCCGTTTAGGCCGCCCCCGCAGCATCTCGATGATCTCCTGCGGAGAGACATACCCCTCCCCAACCACGTAGTTCAGTTCATCCAGGACCAACAGATCGTACCGATCCGACATGGCCCATTCTCTGGCAACAGCCCACGCCTCTCTCGCGACCCGTCGCGGTTCGGCGGGGTCTTCCGCAAGCCAAGTGAACCCCGATCCGATTCGTGTCAGTTGGATATTCGGGTGCGCTTGAAGAGCATATGCTTCGCCGTAATTGAAGTCACCTTTGATGAACTGGATGATGCCGACCTGCATGCCGTGGCCGGCTGCGCGCAATGCTGTGCCTAAAGCCGCGGTGGTCTTACCCTTCCCATCCCCAGTGTTGACGATGATCCTACCTTCTCGAGCCATGGAACGGCTTCCTTTCCCATGTGGTGCGGTCCACTGTGGTCCAGTGTCGCTTCGCGCTCTTCAGCCTCGCGCTCTTCAGCCTCGCGCCTCTCGAACCTTCTCGCGATCGATGGAAGACTCCGATGCAGACGCACACGCAGATGCCACGTACCGTCTGCCGTCACGAGATGACGATGCGCCTAAGGAGTCTCGCCCCTATCGCCCACCTCCGAACGTCCCAGAGACTGTTCCGAGGTGGGACGCGCCGCCACGGCAGTAGCCGTGGCGGCTTCTCTACCGGGGGTCAAGTCACCGGACAGAGGCCCGAATGATCCCGCCTCAGCCACGAGAGCCAACATAACGTCCGGAGCGAACGGAGCCAGGACCACAGTGAGCTTCTCGAACTCCACTCTCATCGCGTTGAGGAACCCCGCCTGGACCAGCAATCCGAAGCGCTGTACGGCCTGTAAGCTGTCAACGGCCAGCGCGGCGAGAGTGGCGATGTCGACCCCATCATCCGATACGCCGCTGATGACCAGGCCTTGGTCCGAGACAAGCAGGGCGGCCTTCATTCCGGGAATGGTCATGTAGTCAGTGAGGGCATCCCGCAACGGGTCACTTTGGCCCCGGGGGTGACCATGCTCTTGGTGCTCGTGGTCATCCACTCAAGTCACCTCTTGAATCCCGATCTGATTCAGTTGCATGCGCAGAAGGGCAACCGCACGCCCGGCCTGTCCCTTCTCGCAGTATCGGATCGTCAGTCCCTCCGGCCGGGCGGCAATCTCAGATACAAACATAGCACTGCGCTCGAGCCCGACATTTGTCTCTTTCTTGAGCCCTTCAACCGGCCAAGACACCATCGAGTCTCCAGAGAGAAACAGCTGACTCGTCTCTCCGCGACTCAAATCGGCTCGGAGCGTGACAATCCAAGCATCACCCTGAGCCTCGAAGGTCACTGTAGCAGAGTAGCCCATGACGTCATCATATAGTACCGGCTCAGCCTAGGGGACCGCCTTAGCGACCCCGTGCCGTTCCCGGCCACGGGCACGGTCACGAATGGAGCCTATCGATCAGCCTTCGCAGTTCCGCGACATCCTTGAAGGGGACCTCTATCACTCCGCCGATTCCCCGTTCTTTCACTCTAGGTGTCACGCCTAGAAGCCCGTAGATGCAGTCCTTGGTCTCGTCGACAAGCTCCTGGTCAATCACCGAGGTTTTCCGTTTCACGCCCTGCCGCGCGCCGTTCGACAGACGCCGGACTTCATCTTCCACCTGCCGCACCGAAAGACCCTTCTCAACGGCCCGGCGCGCTAACTGCATCTGCCTACCTCGTTCGGCCAATCCGAGCAGAGCTCTGCCGTGCCCCTCACTGAGCGCCCCATTCGAGAGTGCCTCCTGGACTGTGTTCGGAAGCTCCAAGAGACGGACTTTATTCGCTATGGCAGACCTACTCTTGCCCACCCTGGCAGCCAAGCTTTCCTGAGTGACACCCAGGTCTTCAAGCAGGACCTTGAGAGCGTAGGCTTCATCGACAGGGTTGAGCTGTTGCCGCACGACGTTCTCCACCAAAGCCAGTTCAAGGCTCTCGACATCAGACGCCGACCTGACGATCGCCGGGATCATAGTGAACCCCGCCTGCTGCGCGGCCCGCCACCTCCGCTCCCCAGCGATGAGCTCATACCCAACTTCCGTCTTCCGGACGATCACCGGCTGGACTACTCCCACCGCAGCGATGGAGCTGGCCAGCTCTTCAAGTCCCGTCGCATCGAAGGCCCTGCGTGGCTGGCGTGGATTTCGGCGTATTTCACCTACGGGAAGATCAATCGCACCCGTGGACGGTCCCGCCGCGTGTTCGCCACCTTCGGGAAGCCCCAGGGAAGCGACATCGTCAGCGCTCTCGCCGAGCAGAGCAGCCAACCCGCGGCCCAACCCCGTCTTCTTAGCCATGATCGATAACCTCCAACGCGAGTTCGAAGTATGCATCTGAGCCCGAACAGTGGGGATCCAACATGGAGACCGGCAGTCCGTGACTGGGCGCTTCAGCCAAACGCACGTTGCGAGGAACGGTTGTCTGGAAGCTCAAGCGAGGGAAATGGGTGCGTATCTCCTGCTCGACCTGCCGGGCAAGCGTCGTCCGAGAGTCCACCATCGTCAAGACCAAGCCCGCGATCCTCAGACTCGGGTTCAGCCGTGCTTTCACAGCCGCAACAGTCGACATCAGTTGCGTCAGCCCTTCCAAAGCGTAGTACTCCGTCTGTACCGGGATGATCACCTGGTCCGCCGCCACCAAGGCGTTCACCGTTAGTAACCCCAGGGAAGGCGGGCAATCAACGAATACGAACGAGTACCGAGCGTGGCCTGTCGACGCACCCGCAAGGGCCTCCTTCAGCCTAAGCTCGCGGGTGCCGAGAGTCGGTAGAAGTACATCTGCGCCCGCCATATCCGGGGAGGATGGAGCTACCTCCAAGCCCGCCACAGGGGTCGACCTTATGATGGAAGCCAAGCTCACCTCCCCCAACAACACCTCAAGGATTGCTGGCTCTCCCTTGGAAACCCGCACCCCCAAGCCATGCGAGGCATTGGCCTGCGAATCCATGTCTACCAAGAGAACCCGCTCACCGGACTGAGCGAGACACGCCGCCAGATTGATGGCGGTCGTGGTCTTGCCAACCCCGCCCTTCTGATTGGCAATTGCGTATATCAGATTGCTCCCCTTCGCACCATTGAATGATCTGATGTTCTTTGGCTCACCCTCGAAATCCCAAGGGCCGCTTGGTTGGGACGCCGGGGCGGCGAGGATACTCTTCGGGAGTGACCCGAACCTTCCTGGCCACGTACGCCCACCTATTTTCCGCCCCCTCGAACGGATTCAACCGGACTTCATTGAGCTCACCGGCTCCCAGTATAGCTAGAGCGGCAAGGGCTTCAATACGACCATGGGCCGACAGTGCTCCCCTCATCGCCACCATAGAGCCACCTAACCGCAACAATGGGAGAGAGTATTCCGCGACTACGGGGAGTGCTGCGACTGCCCTGGACACTGCGACATCGTGCTGTTCACGCCCGCACGTCCGACCGTAGTCCTCAGCTCGAAGGCAACACACTTCGACGTTCACCACCCCCAGCACAGTCGCTGCCTTCTCGATGAAGATGCACTTCTTACGTTGCGACTCGATAACCCTCACCTTTACATCAGGGAGTGCTACAGCCAGGACCAGTGCTGGCAAGCCCCCGCCCGAGCCAAGATCTACCACCGTGCGCGCCGCCGCCACTTCTTCGATGTCAAGTAGAGACAACGAATCCAGGAAATGCAGGCGCTCGATATCCTCGGGCTGCGCAATGCCGGTGATGTTGAAGCCCGATCCGAGGATGAGATCTCCATATGCCGCCAGCTTGCCCTGCGCCGACTCGTCGAGGCCGCGCTCGCAGTATGCGGGTGTATACAGGAGTCTCATTCGAACGACATCTCGGGCATTTCGACCGACCGCTGAAGCTGAGATCGATGGAGATGAATGAGAAGCACCGAGACATCTGCCGGGGAAACCCCCGGGACACGCGAGGCTTGTCCCAGTGTGGCCGGGCGGATTCTGGACATCTTATCCTTAGCCTCATAGGTCAGGCCTTGCAGGGACCAGTAGTCGAAGTCGGCGGGGATACCCAGAGTCTCGGTTGCGCGCTGATGTCTGATCTCTGACATTTGCCTCCGAATGTATCCCTCGTACCGAGCCTGGATCTCCAGTTGTTCTACAACCTCCGGAGGTGCTTGAGAGATGCGCTCCCGATCGCTACTCCCGACCAGTCTGATCACGTCCTCATATGTTACCTGCGGTCTCCGCAGGAGCTTCGCAGCACTCTGTGACTCCTCGAGAGGCATCGTCCCCAGCTCCTCTAGCACTCTGTTGGAGTCTTCGCACGCCCGAACCTGCACGGTGTCGAGTAGATCTGTGAATTCCGCCAGCCCTTGCTGCTTCTTCTCGACAATCACCAGTTGTTCCGCGCTGATGAGTCCAAGTTTATGCCCCAGATGCGACAAACGCTCAGCAGCATTGTCGTGGCGAAGCAAGAGCCGGTACTCAGCCCTGGAGGTGAACATGCGGTATGGCTCATCCACTCCTTTGGTAACAAGGTCATCGATCAACACACCTATGTAAGCCTGGTCCCTTCGCAGGAAGAAGGGAGGTTCGTCTTGAGCGTAGAGTGCCGCGTTGATGCCCGCCACAAGACCTTGAGCAGCCGCCTCTTCATAGCCGGAGGTCCCGTTGACCTGACCTGCGCTGAAAAGACCCTTCACCGTTTTGGACTCCAATCCCAGGGTCAACTGTTGGGGTGGAAGGTAGTCGTACTCCACCGCGTATCCCGGCCGGATCAGCCGCGCCTTCTCCAGGCCCGGAGTCGCGTGGATGATCTTCTCTTGGACGAACACCGGCAGACTCGTGGTCAATCCCTGCAGATACATCTCCCTGGTGGTCACCCCTTCAGGCTCCACGAAGACCGGGTGACGCTCCTTCTCGGGGAAATTGATGAGCTTTCTGTCAATCGACGGACAATACCGCGGGCCCTTCCCGCTGACAGACCCGCTCTTGAGCGGGCTCAAGTGGAGATGGGCCGATACGACCTCATGGGTCACCGGCGTCGTGTGGGTCAGGTAGCACGGCACCTGCCTTCGAAGCGCGGGGACTCTCCAGTGTGAGAATGACAAGGGTTGCGAGTCGCCCTGTTGCACGACCATGCGGTCGGCATCGATGGTTGCGCCGTCGACGCGTGGTGGCGTGGCGGACTGGAACCGGTCAAGCTCAATCCCCGCCGCCAAAAGACTGGCGGACAGACGTCGCGCCGGAAGCTCGCCCACCCTGCCGGCAGGATAGCTTCGATCTCCCACCACGACCTTCCCTCGCAAGAAGGTCCCGGTGGCAAGGACCGCCGCGCGGCAGCGCACACAGCGACCATCGGCCAGCCTCACTGATCTGATTGTTTCACGTGAAACATCCAGCGACGCTACCTCGCCCTGGAGGAGATCTAGATTCGGAGTCCTGCTTAGAACCACTTTCATCCAGTCCTCGTAGAGCCGCTTGTCAGCCTGCGCCCGCAGTGCCCGAACGGCTGGCCCCTTCGACGTGTTTAACATCTTCAGTTGGATGAAAGCCCGGTCGGCATTCCGTCCTTGTTCACCACCGAGCGCGTCGATCTCACGCGTCAGCTGTCCCTTGCCCACGCCACCGATTGCCGGATTGCACGGCATTAGGGCGATGTTGTCCAGATGCAGTGTCACCATTGCCGTCCGACACCCCATACGCGCCGCCGCCAGAGCCGCCTCGCAGCCTGCGTGACCTCCACCCACAACGACTACGTCGTACGTCCACTCACCTCTGGGCAACTCCGACCTCACACAACTCGTCAGTACTCAAACACCTGTTATTCCTTCTGCGATCTCTCGAATCGCCGTCTTTCGCTCTCCGCCTTGGTCCGGCCCGGCGCGACGTTGAGCCGGGGGAGTCACCCAACTCAACTGCTCTGACTCCGCCGGCTTTCAACCGTGCAGCTCAACACATAGACCGCAGCGGTCTCTTGCGGCAGCCGGCGATTCACTCATTCACCCCGGATTAGATCCAACCATCAGAGTCAGCGTGAACGCTCAGTACCCGTTTCACATCTCGAGCGACCCGAACCCCGGAAGCAAGGCTCTCCAGATACCCGGTGGCACCCCCTGCGCGACCCGTCACCCAGATTGTGGCTGATGAGTCTTGCCCAACCGCAAGTCGTCCGCCCCTACCGAACGTCTTGAGAATGAGACCCGCCACCCTGTGGCCCGGGCGACTGGCCATCGAACCATCGAACGCCGTGGGTTCATACCCACCGTCGGACACGCATCTTCCCCCCGGCCCGTCCTCCTCGGACCGATGACTCTCTCCCTCGGACAGGTACATCTCTCCGGTGGCCACGCCATCCGGCGAGAGCAGGGCAAGGCTGGGCCCACCTGACGAAGTATGTAGGATCGCGCGTCCCACGTGTAGCCCCTGGATCCAGTGGGGAGCCGGGGGGTAGTTATCTGGCCACGTCGTGGGGCTCCCGAGATTGCGCATGACCATCTCAGGGTCTCTACGGATCTCATCGCCATCATCGGCACCGATCTGTTCCCTCCGCCCATCACACTCCCGACGCGGGGTGTCGAGCCGTTTTCTCTCCAGCGCAACCAGGAGGTCTCGGAGCGGCCTCGTCGCTACCGATCGACGATCACACCCGCCAGTAGTGCGTTCACCTGTGGGACTTCTCTCGAGGCTACAAGCGGCCTTCCATTGCTCTTCACAGGGCATAGGAAACCAAGGCCCCACATCCATGGTTCGCCCTTGGAATGAAGCGCCCATCCTCTCAAGAGCCTCGCGCAAGCCGCCCGCCCGTGTTTCCCCATACCGACCTCCTGGGAGCACGTCGTCCCCGACGCGGACCTCCCCTTCAAGACTCAAGCCGACCGCCAGGACAGCGGCCTCCGCTCCGATGGATTCTCCAAAAGCCGTCCCTACCACGACCGGTCGAATGCGCCCCGATTTGTCGTTTGATACTCCCTCCGAAGCTGCTCTTAAGTCGGATGCCGACCGGATATCTGTCACAAGAGCTTGGCGCAACTCCAATCCCGGGAGGTCTTCCAACGCTCGCTTGGTTTCGATGCTTAGCATTCTCCTATCCACGTAGAAGAACGGCGATTCCTCGTCTCCCGCTGTCGAAGCATCCAACCAAGCCGCCCTTAAGGCAGGGGGTAATGCACTCAGCGTCTCAACTAAGCCATCCCACCCCTCATCAACGGCGACGACAGGGCCATATCCAGGTTGCCCTAGCCCATCCAACGCGTTGTTGATAAGCGTGACCTCCACGCCACTCCCCGCGAGAGTAGCCGCACAGGCGCAGCCCGACACTCCCCCGCCGACTACCAGGACTCTTGGCCGCCTCACTCCGCCCGGCCGCTGCCTTTCCGCCTTAGCGGATTCCGAACGCGTGCTCACCACAACCGGTTCCTTCTTGGCCGGTCTCTTCGTCTGCGGTTTCTCCTCGTCCTTATTAGGCACACATTTCGTCCCCAGGTCGCGCGAGTTGCACTTCATTTCCCCAGACAGAACCTGCTGAAGATCTCATCCAGCAAGTCCGGAGTCAGCTCCTCCCCCGTGATCCGTCCCAGCGCCCCCACTGCCGATCGTAGATCCTCACAGACCAATTCCTCCCCGGCCCGTCTGGCCACACCGGCTATGGCCGACCCCGTCCATTCGAATGACTCTTGTACCAGCGCACGATGCCGCTCATTGGCCAGAATGGGCTCGTCAAGGCAGAACTCGTGGCCCTCGGCCGCAGTCTCCTGGATGAGCAGACGAAGGTCCTCCAAGCCGTGCCCGGTCAGCGCGGAAACAGCAACGATCCGCCACCCAGCCTCTAGGGAGAGGCCTGTCTTGCCGCACGCCTTACCGTGCTCGTCATTTAGTCTCTCTCGACTCAGAAGCCCAAGACATTCTGCTAAGTCACACAACAACGCCTGAGCGTCTTCCACCAGGTCGGCCTTGTTCCCGATCACTATGGACCGGCGCGGGTCGAGTCCGCTCAGCAGCCGCCGGTCTGCTTCATCCCAACCGGCGGCGAGATCGACCACGACCAATATCAGATCTGCTTGCTCCATGGCTTCTACGGACCGCGACACTCCAAGTCTCTCCACATGGTCGCCACTGCTGCGCAGTCCCGCAGTATCCACGAGTTGAATCGGGATACCCCCTATCTCGACCAACTCCTCGACGGTATCCCTCGTCGTTCCCGGTATATCCGAGACGATAGCTCTTTCTCTCATAAGCAGCGCGTTCAACAAAGAGCTCTTCCCAACGTTCGGCTTCCCGACGATCGCCGTGCGCACACCCTGGGACAACGCTCTGCCCACAAAAGCGGTATCCAGCAATCGCCCAAGATCCGATTCCACGGATGAGAGCTGCCCTCCCAGGCTCTCCCAATCCAGCTCTTCAACATCCTCATCGGAGAAATCCACTGTCGCCTCTATCTGCGCCAGAAGGCCTATGAGACACCGTCTCGTGGCTTGTAGTCTCTCGGACAAGCCGCCGTTGAGTTGCCGCACCGAGGCCCTCAAGGCCGCCGTGCTCCGAGCGGCGACGATAGCCGCTACGCTTTCCGCCTGCGCTAAGTCGATGCGTCCATTATGAAACGCCCTACGAGTAAACTCTCCGGGCTCAGCCGACCGTGCTCCCGACCTGATCAGCAGTCTCAGAACCGCCCGTTGTGCCGCCACGCCTCCATGGCAGTGCAATTCGACTACATCCTCCCGAGTGTACGACCGCGGCTTTCGCATCACCGCCATTAGACCTTCGTCGATCATCTCGGAGGTATCCGGATCCACAACGTGACCGTACAGCAGCGAGTAGGTCTCCTCAGCCCCCAAAGGCGCACTTCGCTGTGGTCGGAATACCGCTCCGGCAAGAGGGATGGCGTCAGGTCCACTCAACCTGACTATGCCGATCGCCCCGGCGCCTATCGCGGTCGATATCGCGACGATAGTATCCTCGGGCCACGACGGCGAAACCGGCTCCGAGGCCACCAGCGATGGAGTCATCTGCTTCGCGTCCACCCTAGAATTCTCCGCGCACACCTGTGACTAATCGATCCTTCGCGGTCCTCGACGCCGACTATGAACACGCCTCCCTTGGGTGAAGGCGCTGTCCGAACGAACCTCCACTGAAGGCCGGCTCCGTGTGGGCTCCATGCGAGTCGGTGTGGTGCAGTCGCCAATCTGTCGGCTAGCGTACTGGTGTTATTACCACCGAACGATTGGGCTCTCTGCCCTGACTGGCAGTACCAACGTCCTCCCGGTCACGGAGGGTCAAGTGGACGATCTTCCGCTCTGCCGGGGTCATGGGATTGAGCTGCACCGGACGTCCCCTCTTGGCCGCCTCATCAGCCTTGCGCAGCGCCACACGTTCGATCTGACTCCGCCGACGCTCCTTGTATCCCTCAGCATCCAGCTCGACATGCTTCCGCGGATGCACGCCGGAATACACTGCGATGCCTGCGAGATACTCTACCGCATCAATCGTCTGACCGCGCCTACCAATGAGGATCCCAAGATCGTCGCCGGTGACTTCAGCGTGGAGTTCCTCCGCACCCTCAGTCACACGGACCTGAGCTATCAGCCCCATCTCTTCAAGTACCCGCTCCACGAAAGCCCGCAGCTTCGCCGCGCTCGTGCTGTTCTCTTCGTCCTGGAGCCGCCTCTCGTCATAGGAGGGGCCTCCTTCCCCATCCCCAACCTGACGTTCGTCCTCATACTCATCATATTCGTCGTCGCACTCATCGTCCTCGAGGTCATCGCGCAACAACTCCGGGGGTTGCGTATCATCTTCGGGCCCGTAGAAGTCGAACTCATCCCCCACGAGTGCCACTTCGACAACCGCATCGACCGCACCGACCCCCATGAACCCCTCTTCCGGAGGGATGATGATCGTGACCTCATACTGGTCAGCCAACAACTCTCCCGGCGCGAAGTCAAGCTCCGCCAGAGCTCTTTGGACGGCCAGATCCACCGTCCGCCCGTTGGCCCTCGCTACTTGCTGCTTTCCCCTTCTGTCCCGTCTTCTGGCCACTGGTCTTGCCTCCACTGTTTCCGACCGACGCTCCCGAGCGCTTCGCGCCGGATGCTGTCGATTTCGTTGCGGCAGATCCCCCCGAGGTCTTCCCAGCCGGTTTCGCGGCAGGCTTGGCGCTCGGTTTCGACGGAGCCCTGGCGCTCGGTTTTCCCGAAGTCTTCGCCCCAGGTTTCATGGGAGCCTTTCCCGAGGTCTTCACCCCACGTTTGGCCGGGGTCTTGGTTCCGGGCCTTGTCGAGGTCTTGCCGGGCACCTGACTCTGACCCTTGCCACTCGATGCTCGGCCCGGAACTGCTTTCTCCTTCTTCTCCTTCTCGCCGCTCACCGGCGCTACATGAACCGGCAGGAGCCTTTCAGCCACAAACTGCTGCGCGATGGTCCATAGGTTGGAGGTGAACCAGTAGATGAACAACCCAGCGGGCCATTTGTAGATAAACATGAACACGCCGACCATGATCGGCATTGCATAAGAGATTATCTTCTGTTGACTAGCTCCATTTCTCGACATCTGCCAAGACGCTGCAAACTGGCTGACTATGTACAGAAACATCAGTATGTAATCGAATTTCGTGATGTCTGCTATCCACAGCCAACTCACGACCGGATAAACGAACGCACCGCCTGCATCACCAACACCGGCGGCCTCACCCGCTGCCCTCAGCATGTAGAAGAGGCCCAAGAAGACCGGCATCTGCAACAGAAGAGGAAGGCAGGAACTGAATGGGCTCACATTGTTCGCGTGATAGAACTCCATGACCTTCTGATTCAGGACCTGCCGGTCATTTTTATACTTCTCCTGCAAGGCCTTGAGTTGAGGCTGGAGGGCCTGCATGGCGCGCATGCTCTTGATCTGACGCCACATCAGGGGTACGAGCACTAGCCTGATGATCAACGTCAGTACAACGATGGCCCAGGACCAACTGATACCCAGGTTCTCGTGCAGAAACCGGAGAATCCAGAAGAAGAAGTCGCTGAGAGGAGAGAAGAAGTTTAAGAAGCCGTCCAAAATATTGCCTAAATGATAGTTGCTATATCAATAGAAATCAACACCGAGCCGCTCGACTCATGAACGTTCTTTGAGGGACGCCGGCCACGCCAGCCCGTCCGCAACCGCCCGCACCCTCCGACTCTGAACACGCCGGCTCTGAACACGCAGCCGCCGGTACGCTTGCCTGCTGCCGCATTAGGCTACCGTTGGTGAAAGAAGCCGCCGCTCCGCCGTCGCTAACGCACCATCTCTCTCGCCCTTCACCGTGCGAGGCCTGATCTGCGCGACAAGCGAACAGCGACTGGCGTTCAACCGGATCGTATCCACCCATGCTCAAAGGATTGCACCGGAGCAACCGCCATCCGGCCAACACGAAGCCGCGAAGGAACCCGTACTGCTTGAGCGCGTCGATCGCGTACTGCGAACAGGACGGGTAGTACTTGCAAGATGGGCGCATGGCAGGGGAGATAAACACCTGGTATCCGCGTATCAGCCAAACGAGTACACCAATCATCGGACTCCTGAGACCGCTCGGGATCTTTGGCACCTCTCTCATAGTGTTTTTCTCATGAGGGCTGTCGCTTCTCTCCGACCGGTAGCAGAGATGCTTTACGCAAGACTTCGATCATCTTCTCTTCCACCGCCTTCGATCCCCCGACGTCCAGTAGTCCGACGATCGGTGTCCGAGCAATCAGAACGAGATCCACATCTCCCTTGAGAGATTCTCTGTGAGCGCGCAAGACCTCTCGTAAGACGCGCTTTATCCGGTTCCGGTCTACGGCACCGCCGAGCCGCTTCGATACAGAGAAGCCCACCCGCGTCCCAGCATCGGCGTCCCCTGTGCCGGCGCCGGAGCCCGAGCGCTCGAAATAGTATAGGACGAGATACCTATTGGCAACAGAGCGTCCCGTGCGATAAACGCGAGTGAAGTCCTCGGACCGAGATAGCCGGCCTGGAGACCGATTCACCCCTGAACTACGCCGAAAGACGCTTGCGGCCTTTGTCACGCCTGCGCTTGAGCACAGCCCTACCGGCGCGAGTGCTCATGCGCACTCTAAACCCGTGGGTCTTCTTACGCTTACGCTTGTTCGGTTGATACGTCCTCTTCACATTTCCTCGCTTATCGCTCTAGCGCTCTACCGGCGCCTCTGCCGGCATACGTCCCCAACACCCCGAGGGAAGTCATCTCATCGAAGGCCGGCCAGACACTGCGCCGGGACTCGGCTCACAGCTGACACAGTCAGCCCCCGGCCCAACCACCGGACCGTCCGTACGGCGGGCGGCGAAGTATACAAGTCCGGCCGATGGCCGTCAATCGAAGGATTCGCCGGGTTTCGCTCCAGCCCCCTGGCCCCCTAGGTGCCCGGGGTGTTAAACGCCCTACCACTCCCCGATCCCTCTCCGGTGTCCTCAGATCCCTCCCGCCCCAAGCGTACACAGGCACCTGTGGACACTGTGGATAAAACCTCGAGTGCCCCGTCACTGCGCCCGTTGCGCTCTTATGCTTGTGGAGGGGCCCCGCCTAAAGACCGCCCTCAGCGCACGGACCGAGCAGGCCAACAGTCCAAGTCAGCTTCTTCTATTTGATTCTTCAATGTACCTTGCTCGATGACTCCCGGACCTCCACGCCGTCCCATCTCTCGAGTACCTCCTGATCACTTCTCGTATAAGCCCTTGTTTGGACGCGCCACAGCCGCTGCAAGGGACTCCGTCGTTCTGGTTCAACTTCCATCCGGAGCCGCGGGTATACCTACTCCCGCCCAATCTGCATATCGGGAGAATCCCGTCGTCTGGAAATGAACTTTCCCCATCTTCAACAGAAAACGTGGTGTATGCGACCATTGTCTTCCCGTTCCATTCACTTTTTCCACACCTGTGGAAGATTCTGTGGATAATGTCCTATTTTTCCCAGCAATCAGGCCGTCTTGGTGCCTAAAATATGGTCGCCGGTAACTCGTTTCTGACACCAAAGCAGTGCAGTTTGCGGACTTCCTACACCATCGCACTTGTGGAAAAAGTGCTGCCGGACCACTACAATGACGGGGTTCTTTCACTACATCCTTCGCTCGCCGGAACCTGAGGCTTGAACGTGAGGTGCGTACCCGCAAGATGACCGCCCGAAGACCAGTTCATAACCCGGTGCCCGGCTTGACATCTCACTCCGGCGCAGTCAGAGCAGAAGACGACGCGCAGAGGCCGCTCGCCACCTACGGCCGTGCTCCGGACGGCGACCTCACGAACCCCAGCGCCGCCACGCAGACGCGGCCCGGAGCGCCCGGCGTTCCGCCGTTGATCGCGGTCTATACCGATCTTCACTCCCCGCCCCTTGTCATCGCGGTCGACGACTTCCCCGCGGTAGACGCACGCCTTTCGGAACTCATCCAGGCGCTGGCCGAACGCTCCTACGCCCTGGCCGTGGAGCAAGGCACACGCCTACCCATAGGCGTCTTCAGGGAACTGGCAAGCAACCTGGTGCACGCCTCGTTCGCCGACGTGGTCGTCACCATACTCGATCACGGGAACACCATCCGCGTAAGCGACCGCGGTCCCGGCATACCCGATAAGGAGGCCGCCCTCCGGCCGGGGTTCACCTCAGCAACTGCTCGGCAACGTACTGTCATCCGGGGAGTCGGCTCCGGCTTCTCCGTCGTGAAAGAAACCCTTGCCGCGCTGGACGGCGACCTGGAAATCGAAGACAACCTGGGGCAGGGAACGGTGGTGACCGTCCGGGTGAAACCATTGGCAGATACCCCCCTCGCACCCACGGCCATCCCGGCCTATAATCTCTCCGAGCGCCAGTTGAAGATTCTCCTTCTAGTGGTCGAGTTGGCTCCGGTGGGTCCGACCCGGCTGGCTGAGGAGTTGGGCGTGTCTACATCAACTGCTTATAGAGACCTCGTCTTTCTGGAGGAGGCCGGTTTTGTCGTCTCCGGGCAGGCCGGGCAACGGTCCGCGACAGACGCAGGGATCGCCTACCTAGACGCTGTGTTGTAGGCGGCACCTGAAGTGGGGAAACACCGACCCGTACTTCGCCGCCGATGGGGAGGCCGCTGGTGGACAATAGAGACTCTGACCCTCTCTGGGAGGAAGCGCTGGAGCTCATCTCCCGCCAGGTCAACGAGGGTACTTTCCGCATATGGTTCGAGCCCACGATGGGTTTGGGGCTAGAAGACGGTGTATATAGGGTGGGCGTTGCATCGCCGTTCGCCAAGGACTGGATCGACTCCCGCTTCGGCGACATCATGGCAGAGGCCGTCTCTCAGGTGATGGGGAAACAGGCTCACCTCGAGGTCATCGTCTCACCCAGTCTTTCCCATGCCACGGCGCCAGACGCGGCGTCAACGACCGCTCCCTCACGGCCCGTAACCTCTTCTGCCAAACAAGCCGAATCTCGGTCGACACGTTCGTCCGGCGAGTCATCCGAGGCAGCCGACCGGCCCCGCCGGAGAGGGCGGTCGGGAACACGACTTCAAGGAGGGACAGGCCGAGCCGGCCATGCAGTGCAGGCTGGCGAAGGGGCGTTCCACAGAGAGGACCCTGCCCCAGCTGGCGCCTCTTCTCCTGAAGAACCGGCCGGCGCCGGCTTGCTTGCGAAGTATACGTTTGACACCTTCGTCATCGGACAGTCGAACCGGTTCGCTCACGCCGCAGCTCTGGCTGCCGCCGAAACACCCGGCACCCAGTACAACCCGCTGTTCATTTATGGAGGTGTCGGTCTCGGGAAGACACATCTCCTTCAGGCCATAGGGAACTACGCAGCACGAAACCATCCGGGGAAGAAGGTCCGCTATCTCACTTTAGAGACCTTCACGAACGACTTCATAAACTCCTTGCGCGACGATAGTATCGAGGGATTCAAGAACAGATACCGGACTGTCGACGTGCTGCTCATCGACGATATACAGTTCCTTCATAAGAAGGAGCAGACGCAAGAGGAGTTCTTTCACACTTTCAATGCTCTCTACGACGCTCAGAAGCAGATCGTCATTACCTCTGACAGACACCCAAAGGCCCTCGCGACTGTGGAAGATCGCCTCGTTTCCAGATTTGAGTGGGGCCTCATCACCGACATTCAGCCTCCCGATCTTGAAACTCGGGTGGCCATCTTACGGAAGAAGGTGAAGGCCGAGAACATCTCCCTAGGTGACGACGATGTCCTTATGTTAATCGCCTCTCGAGTCCCCTCGAATATCCGAGAACTTGAGGGTTGTCTCACGCGAGTGGTTGCCTATTCCTCTTTCACCAAGAAACGCATAACTGTGGATCTCGCGAGAGAGGTCTTGAAAGACATTCCGGAGACTCCGTCGGTCAAGGTGACCGTAGATCTCATCCTCTCCACGGTAGCCGACGCGACCGGTGTTTCTATCACGGAGATTACGGGGGACAAACGGTCCCGACCGGTAGTGGATAGTCGGCACCTCGCCATGTATCTCGCGCGAGAACTCACCGACCTCAGTCTACCGAAGATTGGTGAGCGTATCGGCAACCGAGATCACACTACGGTTCTCCATGCAGTAGAGAAAATCGGGAAGCTGATGCGCAACGACCGAGACGTGTACAACCTCGTTCAGCGTCTGACCGCCAAAGTGAAGAGTGCTCGATGACATTCCGTCCACAACGTCATGTTGATAGCCGCGGGATACGGTGTGCAAACACTGGTCTCTCACAAGGCCACATTTGCTTCTCCCCCACAACACCTCTTCAGCGCCCAACTCATCCACACCCCTCTCCCATAGCCGCCGGCCTGCTTTCCGCGGTCCGCAGCCATCCTCCTATCTTGTTAACATCTTCCACAGCGTCTACTACCCCGGCTATATTTTCTTTTACAGAATGTAACAGTAATAGGCACCAACCGATCCGCGTCCAGATGAGCGAGGAGCTCCAATGAAACTCGTCACCACGAAGCAGGCCCTCGTCGACTGTCTGGGGATTGTCAACAAAGCAGTCTCCTCGCGTACATCTATTCAGGTGCTGTCGGGTGTGCTCGTCGAGGCCCGAGATGACGGCATCACGTTCTCAGGAACCGATATGGAGATGTCTATCACGGCACCTCTCAACGGCCGGGTCGAAAGTGGTGGATCTCTGGTGGTGCCTGCTCGGATTGCGAGCGATATTGCCAGGAGCCTGCCCGGAGGTGATGTGACCATAGAGCAGCGCTCAGGGGAGACCCAAGTGGAGATTCGAGCAGGAGAGTCCGTGTTCGATCTGCACGCTTTACCGGCCGCAGACTTCCCCCAACTCCCGGTGCTGACGGGAGAGGCATACACGGTGGGGCGTGCTGCTTTTCTGGAGACGGTGGACCGAGTCGCGCCTTCGGCTTCGAAGGACGAGACTCGCCCAGTCTTGACCGGAGTAATGGTGTATCTGTCGAAGCATTCCGTGCGTATGGTAGCTACCGACAGCTATCGTCTAAGCGTAAAAGAAACGTCGGTGGAGTCGTCGGTGTCGGCCGCATTTGAGGTCATTGTCCCCTCGCGTACGTTGATCGAGTTATCGCGTATCGCGTCCGGCGTCTCGGACGAGACCATCAAGATTGTTCCCAGCGAGAATCAGATGTTGTTTGAGGTGGGAGGAGTGTCGCTTGTCTCCCGCGTGATTGACGGGCAGTTTCCGAACTACCGCCAACTCATCCCCGAGACCTTCGACTACGAGGTGCCTGTCGATCGTGAGGAGCTACTGGAAGCGGTCCGGCGGATCAGTCTACTGGCGCAAAAGAACGCCCCGCTGAGATTGCATTTCTCGAACAACATGCTCACAGTGTCTGCAGAGTCTCAGGACGTCGGCAAAGCACAGGAAGCTCTTCCGATTCCGTACACAGGCGAAGAACTGGCCATCGGGTTCAATCCGGAGTTTCTGGAAGCAGGGGTGGCCGCTGTCAAGGAATCGCCCGTCTATCTTCGGTTCATCAGTCCTCTCCGGCCTGGACTTATCAAGGGAGCGGGCGACGACTTCTTATATCTCGTCATGCCCATCCGCTTGAACGACTAGGATGGTGGACGCTACCCGGAGACGATCGGAGCCGCGGGGGCCATCTGTCGTCTCCGTAGACGGACCCATTACTCTGGGCCAGTTTGTCAAACTCGCGGGGTTGGCGTCGACCGGGGGGGAAGCGAAACGGTTGGTGGCAGAAGGTCTCGTCTTGGTGAACGGCCGCGTGGAGACGCGGCGGGGGCACAAGTTGGCTGTGGGTGATGTAGTGGAGGCATTGGGGGTCATGGTGGAGATGACCGCTCGTTGTGACGGACCGTGATGCTGGTCGACCGAGTGCGTATGACGAATCTTCGGTCCCGGCGTTCTTTCGAAGTAGCGTTTGGGACGGGACTCACCATCTTGGCCGGTCCGAACGGCGCGGGGAAGACCACCGTGCTCGAGGCAGTAGCGCTGGTCCTCCGAGGAACCCCTTTACGAGGCGGCTCCGCGCGCCAGTTGATCACTAGAGACCAGGAGCACCTGCGCGTGGAGGTGGATCTGACAGAGGGTCAGAGGGTGCTGACGGCCTCGTCGGCTTATTCACGCAGCGCCGAGAGACGCCTGGCCGCTGATGGTGCCCCCTTGGACGATTCCTCACGGTGGCGCGAGGCGTTGCCCGTCCGCTCCTTCGTTCCCGACGATCTTCGCCTGGTAAAAGGCAGCCCGAGAAGACGGCGGGAGTATCTTGACACACTTGCTGCCGGGTGTGAACCGGAGTACGAAGCGGCTCTCTGTCGTTACGAAGAGGCGCTTGCGCAGAGGAACATGCTCCTGCGGACTTCCGGGCGATGGTCGGACGGACAGGAGTTCGGGCCCTGGGAGGCCATCTTGGCCCGCGAGGGCCGGGCGATCTGTGAGTGGAGAGCTACAACGCTCGCGTCATTCGTTCCGTCGTTCCAACAGGTCCACGCCGAACTCACCGGCGAGACGCCGGATGCCCTGCACCTGGTCTACCGCACGAACGCTGCAGGCCTCGATGAGAAAGGATACAGAGCGCGGCTGGCAGAAAGTCGCGAGAGCGACCGACAACGTACGTACACGCATCTGGGACCTCATCGCGATGATCTTCGCTTGACGCGAGCGGGGATCGACGTGCGCGAGTCCGCGTCTCAGGGAGAACAGCGAGCGGCACTCCTGACCCTGGTCTTGGCCGAATGGCAGTACCTGTGCAGAGGACCGCGGCAACCATTACTGTTATTGGATGACGTGATGAGCGAACTCGACGCGGTCCGGCGGAGTGCGTTGGTCGGCTTAGTGTGCAGCGGAGGGCAGGCGATCCTCACCACTACCGACCTGCGTTACTTCACTCCCGAGGAGCTTGAGACGGCGACGATCGTGGAATTGGCCTGACGGAGGGTGATTGATGCAGAAGCAGCCGGACCCGGCCGGAGCGTCTTTTGATCGCCGCACGGGCGAGGACTTCACGCCGTTGGGACGCATGCTCTCTTGGGCAAAGGAGTGCCGGGGTGACCCGGCGGAGCGTCCAGGCGACAAAGGGGAGCAGGGCGCAAGCGGGCGCGATGCCAAGCATGCTGGGCGCGCGCTGGTCTTGGTGTGGCCCGACGTGGTGGGCCCGGAGGTGGCCGCTAACGCTCACCCGGTGCAACTCAGAAACGGGCGACTGGTAGTCAGCGCATCATCAAGCGTCTGGGCGCAGACACTCCAACTGATGAGTGAGGCCATAGTCGAGAGGCTGAATGAGCATCTGGGCCCAGACTGTATCGAGCGGCTCGTCTGCCGCCACGCCGGCTGGGAGAACCGTTCGGAAGAACGCTCGGGGCGCGAGAATGGTTTGAGGCAGGAGGAGGAGGTGCCCCGGGCGGGGCCACCTGCGTCTGGTGGCGGTGCATCTCAAGGGCGCTCGGGGGGGACCGCCGCCGGCCCCGTAGAGGAGTGCCTGACGGCGGAGCAGAAGAAGGCCTTGGCGGATGTGGGACGGCTCGATCTGGCCCCCGATTTGCGTGAAAAGATCGCCCGCGCGATGAAGGCCGGGTTCGTCCGCGCAGAGCAGGATTCTGTGCGCTGACAGCGTACTATCTCCCGTCGGGAGAAGGGCTCGTGTGGTATCATACGAGCAACGTGGTCAAGGCTTTCCACGGTGACAGATCGGTCGATATTCCACCTTCCCGACAGCGCTTCCACGACACCTGCGGCCCTACGTCGGGGGATCGGTAGGGACTCGCGCGGGAGGCCTCGCGAGAATATGTGGAGGTCTACGCACCAGGACCAGTTCAGGCAGGTGTAGAAGAAGGGCGTGAAGGTTTGGCAGAACACTCTTACGATGTAGGTGACATACAGGTCCTCGAGGGTCTTGAACCCGTTCGCAAGCGGCCGGGTATGTATATCGGATCCACCGGCCCTCGCGGATTGCACCATTTGGTTTACGAGGTTGTGGACAACTCGGTCGATGAGGCGCTGGCGGGAGTGTGCACGTCCATCGACGTAACTATCTGCGCCGATTCATCTGTCCGGGTGGTCGATAACGGCCGCGGAATCCCTGTGAAGACCATGCCCCAGTACGGCCGCCCGGCTCTTGAGATAGTGATGACCAAATTGCACGCCGGAGGCAAGTTCGGGGGCGAGGGGTACAAGGTCTCCGGCGGCCTGCACGGAGTGGGCGTGAGTGTCGTCAACGCCCTGTCGGAGTGGTTGGTCGTCGAGGTGAGCCGCGATGGTCACTGTTTCCGGCAGAAGTATGAGCGGGGGGTCCCGGTCGGGGATGTGGAGGACCTGGGAGAGACCGACGGTTGTAGGGGGACCACCACGCATTTCCGGCCGGATCCTGAGATCTTTGATGACCTCAATTTCAACTTCACGACACTTTCGCAGCGTCTGCGAGAGGTCGCGTTTCTGAACCGTTCCTTGCGCATTACACTGGTTGACGAGCGGGAGGATGCCGGTGAAGCCGAGGGTTCGGCGCCGGACCCTGACGATGATGACGTCCCTCGCGTCGATTTGGACCTCACGGCGGAAAGAGAACTCTACCTGAGTCCGCAGGCGGTGTCGGGAGCGGGGGAAGCGGCGGTCTCCGAGAGCGGGAGAAGGCGCTCCGATCCTAGGTCGGTCGTTTACTGCTACGACGGTGGGATCGTCGACTTCGTGAAGCACATCAACAAGCACAAGGATGCGCTCCATCCCCGGGTGATCCAATTTGAGGGGGAGGAGTCCGACCACACCGTCGAGCTGGCGATGCAGTGGAACGCCGGCTACAACGACAACGTGTTCTCTTTTGCCAACAATATAAACACTCACGAGGGTGGCTCCCACCTCTCCGGGTTCCGTGCGGCCCTCACCAGGACGATCAACGATTACGCTCGTTCCAAAGGATTTCTTAAAGAGAAAGAGGAGAACCTGAGCGGCGAGGATGTCCGCGAGGGGCTGGTGGCCGTCCTCAGCGTCAAACTGCGCGATCCGCAGTTCGAGGGCCAAACAAAGACCAAACTGGGCAACTCCGAGATCCGAGGTTTCGTCGAGAGCGTGGTCAACCAGAGGTTCGCCGAGTTCCTCGAGGAGAACCCGGCCGACGCCAAACAGATCATAAGCAAGACCGTGCAGGCCGCTCATGCTCGCATGGCGGCGCGAAAAGCGCGCGATCTCACGCGTAGGAAGAGTGTGCTCGAAAACACTACTTTGCCGGGCAAACTGGCCGACTGCTCGATTCGCGACCCCGCGTCCTGTGAGCTGTATCTGGTCGAGGGGGATTCGGCAGGTGGTTCCGCCAAACAGGCGCGGGATCGTAGCTTCCAGGCCATCCTGCCCTTGCGGGGGAAGATCCTGAATGTAGAGAAGGCACGGCTCAACAAGATCCTCTCCAGCGAAGCTATACAATCGATCATCAGCGCCTGTGGGACCGGGCTGGGCGACGAATTCGAGCTCGGCTCGGCGCGCTATCACAAGTTGATCATCATGACCGACGCCGATGTCGACGGAGCGCATATCCGTACGCTCATCCTCACCTTCTTGTTCCGGAACATGGTCGAATTGATCGATGCCGGCTACGTCTATATCGCCCAGCCGCCACTGTACCGGGTCACTCACAAGCGCCAGGACTATTACGCCTTCAACGATGCTCAACTAGAGCAACTGTTGGACCGTATCGGCCATACAGGCATCAGCTTGCAGCGCTTCAAAGGGCTGGGAGAGATGAACCCTGAGCAACTGTGGGAGACCACCATGAATCCCGACAGACGCACCCTTCTACAGGTGACCGTTGACGATGCCGCCATCGCCGACGAGATCTTCACCACGCTGATGGGGGACAAGGTGGAGCCACGCCGAGACTTCATCACCGACAACGCGAAGTTCGTGCGCACCCTGGACGTGTAGCTATGGAGACTCTCGAGGGCCGCATAGAACAGATCGAGATAGCCGAGGAGATGAGGGCCTCGTATCTCGACTACGCCATGAGCGTGATAGTCGGGCGGGCCCTACCGGATGTTCGTGACGGCCTGAAGCCCGTCCATCGGAGGGTACTCTTCGGGATGCACGATTCCGGTATGCAACCCAACCGGCCCCACCGGAAATGCGCCCGCATCGTTGGTGATGTCATGGGTAATTTCCACCCGCACGGCGATGCTTCAATCTATGACGCGTTGGTGCGGATGGCGCAGGACTTCGCCATCCGCTACCCGCTCGTCGACGGCCACGGCAATTTTGGCTCGGTCGATGGCGACTCTGCGGCGGCGATGCGCTACACGGAGTGCCGGCTCAGCCGGATCGCCACGGAGATGCTGCGGGACATCGAGGCGGAGACGGTCGACTGGATCCCGAACTACGACGAGAGTCGGGAAGAGCCGGTAGTCCTTCCGTCGCGCTTCCCGAACCTTCTGGTCAACGGAAGTTCGGGCATCGCCGTGGGGATGGCCACTAACATCCCGCCCCACAACCTCAAGGAGACCATCGGCGCCGCGGTTGCCCTTATCGACGATCCTGGTCTGAGCAGCACCGACCTGATGCGCTTCGTCAAAGGCCCCGACTTCCCTACCGGCGGGATCATCTTGGGCACCGCCGGCATCCGGGAAGCGTATGAGACCGGCCGGGGGCGGGTGGTGGTGCGTGCTCGCGCCCACTCGGAGCCGCTGAAGCAGGGCAAGACGGCCATCATCGTCACAGAGATCCCCTATCAGGTCAACAAGGCTCAGCTCATCGAGAAGATCGCGCAACTGGTGCGCGACAAGCTGATCCCTGAGATCTCCGATCTGCGCGACGAATCCGACCGGTCGGGGATGCGGATTGTCATCGAGTTGAAGAGGGAAGCCATACCCAAGGTGGTGCTCAACAAGCTCTTCAAGCACAGCGCCATGCAGTCCACCTTCGGCGTCAATATGCTCGCGCTGGCCGACGGAGTCCCCAGGACTCTCTCCCTGCGGGACATGCTCCGTCACTATGTAGCCCATCAGAAGGACGTGATCGTCCGCAGGACGCGGTTCGAACTCGACAAGGCCAAGAAGCGGGCCCACATCCTCGAAGGGCTCTTGATCGCGATCTCCAACCTGGACGAGGTCATCCGCATCATTCGGTCCAGTGAGGACACGGAAGCTGCCAAGATGCGACTGATGGCACGCTTCGAGCTCAGCGAGGAGCAGGCGCAGGCCATAGTCGATCTGCGTTTGCGCAACCTGACCGCTCTGGAGCACCACAAGATCGAAGAGGAGCACCGGGACCTACTGGAGCGCATCGCGTATTTGGAGGGCTTGCTGGCCGACGAGGCTCTCATTTACGATGTCATCAAAGAAGAGCTGCTCGAGATCCAGCAGATGTATGGCGACGACCGCCGCACTGAGATCCTTCCGTCTGAGGACGAGATCGACATCGAGGATATGATCGCCGTCGAGGAGATGGTCATCTCGATCACGGCTTCCGGTTACGTCAAGCGCCTGCCGGTCTCCACGTACCGCACGCAGAACCGCGGCGGGATAGGGGTCATGGGGATGGATCTGAAAGAGGGCGATTACATAGAGCACCTCTTCATCACCACCACCCATCATTTCCTGCTCTTCATAACATCCCGGGGCAAGATCTACCGGCAGAAGGTGCACGAGCTGCCGCTGGGGAGCCGGCAGAGCAAAGGACGGCACGTTGCCAATCTCCTGCCCTTGGCTCAGGGGGAGAAGATCAGAGCCGTCATCGCGACGAAGGACTACACGGACGCAAAGTACCTGGCCTTCGCCACTAGGAACGGCGTAGTCAAGAAGACGCGTTTTCTCGATTACGCCACGACTCTGAAGGCGGACGGCATCATCGCCATCAATCTCGAGGACGGAGACGAGCTGGTGGCTGTGCAGCACACCAGCGGCCACGACGATTTGATTCTGGTGTCGAGCGAAGGGAAGGCGATCCGCTTCCACGAATACGACGTCCGGCCCACCGGGCGCAACACCATGGGAGTCACGGGGATGCGAATGTCATCCGGGCATTGCCTATTGGGGATGGCCGTCGCGGAGGATGACGCCGATATCTTCTGCGTGACCAGCGGGGGTTTCGGCAAGCGCACGCCCGTGTCCAGCTATCCGACGCAGAAGAGGGGCGGGCAGGGGGTCATCACCATCAAAGACAGCCCCGATCGGGGCGATCTGGTTGGCGTCGCCACCGTGCGTGACAATCATGAATTGATGCTCATCAGCCAGGAAGGCACGGTGATTCGTGTCCCCGTGGAAAGTATCCGTACGACGGGCCGCAATACCATGGGAGTGCGGGTGATGAACCTGCGCGGCGCCGACAAGGTGTCGAGCATGGCCCGCTTGGTCAAGACCTCGAACGGCTTCGACGACGGCGTAGACAACAGCACCGGCCACGTCCACGAGAGTGAGCCGGGTACCGTGATGGGCTATGATGCCGGCAGCACCGACGCCCTTGATTCGGATGGCGGCGAGGATCTCGACGATACACTGGAGTCCGAGGGCGCGGTCGAGGAAGGCGAAGAGTAGCAGGGAGCGAGTGCCATGGATGCGATTTGGATTTGGTCCATCGTCCTGCTGGTGCCGGCGATTGTGCTTGGGATCTATGCCCAAGCCAAGGTAAGCTCCAGCTTCAATCACTACTCGCAGATCCCCTCGGCTCGGGGGCTGACGGGTGCGCAGGCCGCCCGCTTGGTTCTCGACTCCGCCGGCCTGTCCGACGTGGGGATCGAGGTGGCCGGAAGCCGTCTATCCGATCACTACGATCCGCGGACGCGGATGCTTACCCTCAGTCACGAAGTGGGCAATAACAACTCACTCGCCGCCGTCGGCGTTGCGGCTCACGAGGCTGGGCATGCCATGCAGCACGCCGATGGCTACGCGGCCTTGAGGCTGCGGAGCGCCCTCGTGCCCGTAGCCAACATTGGGACGAACTTCGGGTTCATCCTGTTCTTCGTCGGACTGATCTTCTACCGTAGCGGCATCCTCATGAACATCGGGATACTTCTCTACTCAGCTGCGGTGCTCTTCACCCTGGTGACACTTCCGGTGGAGTTCAATGCCTCGAGGCGGGCCATGGCTCAACTCGAGAACAGGAGCATCCTCGTAGGCGAAGAACTCTCAGGTGCGAAGAAAGTCCTGAGCGCGGCCGCGCTGACCTACGTGGCGGCTGCACTCATGGCCATCCTGCAGCTGGTGAGACTCATACTGATCAGCCGCAGGTGATGACTGGTTAGATCGTGAGGCAGCCGTAAGGGGGAGACGATGTCTATACCGCGGGTCTTGCTGGCTCCAACCCATCGCACAGGGCTGGCCAACGCGGTGGCTGCCGCGCTAACCGAGATCGTAACGGCGCGGGGCCAGGCGGTACGGTATCACCACCTCGGACCTTTGAGCCCTATGTGTTGTTGGGATCGCTGGGAAGGCGCCGTGTTTCTGGATCCGGCCCTGTACAGCGAGGACTCTCTCCTTGGGCTATATGACGTGGCGACTCGCGGAGCCGCTCTATCTCTTCTCTCGTCGACCCGTGGTCTGTTGGACCACAACGAGGGGACGGATTGGGTGCCCGCGGAGGTGGCCCGGTTGCTTGACTGCCCGACCGTGGTCCTCTTGGACTGCCGGGCTTGGGGCACGGGCATGCGGGCCTTGGTCGCGGGTTTGAAGGCTCAGATGAGGGGAGTGAACCTGGCCGGCGCGATACTGTCTGGGGTCAGGGATCGCGAGCATCTGACCCTGCTGCGGCAGGCCCTGGCCGAGGAGGCGGTCGCGGTCGTCGGTTGTCTTTACGAGGGAGACGGTCCCGGATGGGAGAGTACCGCGCCGGCAGCCTGGGGTCTTCCTTTGGAGACCACTCTGCTGGAAGCGGTTTCCCGCCAGGTGGATGTTGATGGGGTTATCTCAATAGCCGGCCAGCGGGGTTTCCTCTCTTGGCAGAACTGGCTCAGCGACCGGGGCGCCGACGGTCCCGTGGTGGCGGTCGCCGCCGGGAAGGGGTTCACGCCCTGGAGCCGTGACTCCATCGAGGTATTGCGCTCGGCGGGGGCGGAGGTGCGGCGCCTGGATTTGATCGCTGATAGTCACCTGCCTCCAGAGACGTCCGGCCTGATCCTCGCAGGCACCGTATGGCCGGCAGCCGTCCCGGAAATCGCCATGAACACCACCCTGCTTCAGGATATCCGCGAACGTATCGATGGCGGCCTACCGGCTGTGGCACTGGGGGGCGGGGCCCTGCTACTGATCGACTCGGTCCAGGACGCACTGGGGCGCCGCTCCGATCTAGCCGGTGTCCTTCCTTCGACGGGGGAGATCCTCTGGGACCTGGAAGAACCTGTTCATGTGGAAGTGATCGCAACGAGCGACAGTGTGCTCATGAGTGAAGGTGAGAAAGCTACTGGGTGGGTTCTTACCGAAGCTGAGATCACCCACCCGGGAGAGCAATGGGCCTCTCCGCTGTCTGTTCCCGACAAGGAGATCGACGCCGGCCGCCCGGAAGGTGCGGCGTCCGGTTCGCTTCTTTGCTCGCGGGTGCTCGTGCATCTGGCCGCAACTCCCGATATGGCTCCTCGGTTCGTACAACGGTGCGCCCAGTATATGGTCTCTCGGCGCTGACGGCTTGATGGACCTAGTGGTTGGTCATGAACGGTGGAGTGCGCTAGCCTAGGGGGTCAGAAGAGGGTGCGCCTCGGCGCATCGCGCAGTGCTCAGGCTGTTCGCATAGGAGGGAATGTGACAAATCCGACCACCGATCCCGTCATCCGCAATTACCGGGAACAGATCTCCGACAATGATCTCAAGATCCTGGAGGCACTCAACAAGCGCATCAAGCTGGTCAAGAGCCTCAAGGACTACAAGGAGGCCCATGGCCTGAGTTTCTACGACGCTGCCCAGGAAGATTGGGTCATTACCTATCTCTGTCGGGCGAATCGCGGACCCTTGTCAAACGAAGGTCTGCGCGAGATCTACGGGCTCGTGTTGGAGTGGGCGAAGCGGGAAGCTGCGAGGCTGGGCGAGGCCGAGACCCAGTGAGCGAAGTCGGGGAGCCGGTCGTTAAGCTGGGGTTGACCACAACGGGGGCCGACGCAAGGCGCTGATCGGCGCAGCGCCGACTCTACCGGCGGGATGCCGGTAAACCGTCCCCAATCCGTCCCCCGCCTTGGGACGGAAGGGGAGTGCAGTCTGCGACCTCAGAAGTCCTGCGGCGAAACATCGTCAAGGAACTCCCTGAACTCCTTGACGACGTCCTCGACGTCTTCGATCTCCTGCTCGAACTCGATACCGTTCGTCTCAAGGAGTTCGATGGAGGCGAAGATGGGGGCATCGGTTCTCACGGCAAGCGCTATAGCGTCCGAAGGTCTGGAGTCCAGTTGGATCTCCTCGCCGCCGGCCTCCAGCCTGAGTACCGCATAGAAGGTGTTATCGCGGAGTTCTGTGACAAGGACACTCGATACCGTCGCAGACAGCTGCTCGATGGTGGCGGCCAAGAGGTCGTGAGTCATGGGCCGGGGCAGGTCGGCGTTCTGAAGCTTCATGAGTATGGCGGCGGCCTCGGGGTGCCCGATCCAAATCGGGAGAAAACGGTTCTTGCCCTCGGCCTTCAGCAGCACGATGGGCTGCTTACTCGCCACATCGAAGCTGACCCCGTAGACGGTGACTCTCTCGTAACCTTCCATGATGTCCTCACTCAGATGACATCAATAGGTTACCCCCGGCGGCCCTTAGCGTCACCCACAGAGCCCTCATCCGTGTGCCGTCTCTGAAGTGTTCTCCGCCGAGAGGCCTTTCTTGACATCAATGGGAATGCCGGTAAACTACCCGCGCATGGGCCTATAGCTCAGTTGGTTAGAGCGCACCCCTGATAAGGGTGAGGTCAGTGGTTCGAATCCACTTAGGCCCACCATCTGGATCTTCCGACCGTCAGGTTCCAAATTGTCCCGCGTGGGGGATTAGCTCAGTTGGGAGAGCGCCGCCTTTGCACGGCGGAGGTCGCCGGTTCGACCCCGGTATCCTCCACTCTCCATCACGGGTAGCGATTGGGTAGCGATGTCGGGAAGCGATGACGTGATCTTCACTCGAATATTGGCCGCGACCGACGGCACTGATGTGGCACTTCGAGGCGTGGAGGTAGCGGCACGGATGGCCGTCCGCGATCACGCTGAACTGCTGCTTCTTACAGCTGTCTCTATGCCGCAGCACGTGGCCACGGCGGCCAAGATCGACCGCAGAGGAGTCGAGGCCTACGTGGAACGCATGGCACAGGAGTTGCTCGGTTCCTCCGTCGACCTGCTGCGTGAGATGGGTGTGGGCGCGGAAGTCAAGGTGGTCGTGGGTCCTGCTGCGGAATCCATTCTGGCCGAAGCCGAATCGAGCGCGGCCGACCTGGTCGTCATAGGGCTTAGAAGCCGCTACGAGCCAAAGGATTTGATCCTGGGGAGCGTGAGTGCGCGGGTAGCGCACCGCGTGCGCGTTCCCATTCTGCTGGTTCCCTAAGAATACAGAACCCACTCACGGGCCCCCGGGCGAGACAGCCTCGCCCAGGCGGCGGTTCCGCGTATCGCTCCATCTCCGCTCTGAGCGTTCTTATGCGCCGAAATAGCCGCTTCGAGCGGTCGGCAATATTTCATTTCATCAATTAAGCAATATCTATTGCAAAGCTGTTGCAGTTCACTTATACTGCAATCGACCGCACATGATAGGACAACGGACAGCCACGCCTCTGCGGATTACCGAGCGCCAAAAAGCTCGGGCGAGATTGGTCCTTCTTACTATTGCCACGTTGGTATGTTCTCCTCTGGCCGGAGCCCGTTCTGTCTCTGTCTGGATCTTGTACGTCGCATTCGTAGTGTTGTACTCCCTGTGGTCACTACGCCTTGTGCAGATCTTTTCCGGCGACCGACGCCTCGGTTACCTACTCTGCCTCACCGATACCGCGGCCCTACTGCCTCTCTTGGTGTGGGCGTCGTCGGGCCTTTTGCAGGCTGTCCTGTTGATCATCTGCCTGGCCGGCCTCGCTGTCACCTACTGGGCGGACCGGACCAGATCGGAGCGCGAGACCCGATTGGGCGCCGATCGCAGTCCTTTCAGGGCTGCGGGAACGCGCGGCCGCTCGGTCGAAGAGGGTCCCGCGGCACCTCTCGAACGGGCTCTGCGTGTCCGTTTGCAGGTGTACGAGGCGACGCATGCCCGGTTCGCGCTGGTGGTCCTGCGCATAGTCCGATTCAGTGAGATGACCGATTACTATGGAGTCGAGAGCGCGGAGCGTGTTCGGTGGGCAGTGAGCCGGAGGGGACTACGCCTGCTCGGCCCCGACGCTCAGCATTTCTTATTGCCCGGCGGCCGGGTTGCCTTCGTCTTCGCTACGGGTCGGGAAGCCGCCCAGAGCGCAGCCGGGCGGGAAGTCTCAGCAGCCAGACTGGACCCTTACGACGTAGAGAGTCTCGCGATGGCCTTGGCCCGCAAAGCGTGTGAACATCTGGTGGATGGGCACCGAGTGGAGTGTGTGGTCGGGTGGGCCTCGGCCCCCTCTGACGGGTTGAGTGCGGACGATCTCTTGTACGCTGCCGAGAGCGGTGCGCAGAGCACCGCGGCATTCCGGCGGGTGGCCGGTTCCCGCGTGCCGGTCCCGGAGAAGACCAGAGCCGCCGCTGGATAGGGCGGCCGCCGGGCGACGCGCCTGCCGGCGTGTCGGTGTTGAGCCGCCGGGGTCTCAGAGGTCGTGTGGTACAGTTCGCTGCATGAACGATCAGCCTCGTATCCGCTTCGATCCCCACACACTTAAGACCAAGACCATAGGTGTGCTCATGGGTGGTCTCTCCGGCGAGCGCGAGGTCTCTTTTCGCTCCGGCGAGAATTGCCTCCGTGCGCTGCTGTCCAAGGGGTATCGTGCGGTGCGGATCGACGCGGTCCGCGATACTGCTCAGCGCTTGGATGAGACCGGGGTCGAGGTCGCGTTTCTGGCGCTTCACGGGCGCTACGGTGAGGACGGGACCGTCCAGGGGTTGCTCGAGATGATGGGCATCCCTTACACGGGTTCGGGGGTCCTGGCCTCCGCCCTTGGCATGAACAAGATAGCCGCCAAGAAGATTGTGCGAGGCAGTGGTCTCCCCACTCCCGACTACACGGAAATCGGGATGGACGAACCCGCGTCCTCCGCCGCGGCTCGCGTAGAGGAAGGCCTGGGTCTGCCGGTCATGACGAAACCGGTCGAGGAGGGGTCCAGCCTCGGTGTGTTCAAGTGCGGGGACCTTGCCCAGCTGACGGCCTGCGTCGAGGCGGGCCGGTCGGAGTACGGAATGCTGTTCGCGGAGCGGTTCATCCCTGGGCGTGAGATCACCGTGGGAGTCTTGGAGCGGAACGGCCGGGCTGAAGCTCTGCCTATCCTAGAACTGGTGCCGAAGAACGAGTTCTACGATTATGAGGCGAAGTACACGGAAGGCATGACGGAGTTCGTGCTGCCTGCCCGGCTCGAGCCGGCGGTGTACGCTGAAGCGGAGCAGGTAGCTGTCGCTGCCTTTGCGGCGGTGGGCTGCCGAGGTTACGCACGCGTGGACATGATGGTCGATCAGGCGGGGGTCCCCTGGTTCATGGAGGTCAATACACTGCCAGGGATGACCGACACTTCGGATCTGCCCGCCCAGGCCCGGGCGGCCGGTATCTCTTACGAGGACCTTGTCGAAACGATTCTCCTCACAGCGGTCGCCTGACGTGGCTGGAGTCGGGGCACCTGAGGGCTCGCACTCAGCGTCATGGGGCGGTGCCGGCCTGGTCGATGGCCACGTGCACGTGTTCCCACCGGAGATGATCCGCGACCGAACGGCCTATCTCGACCGCGACACGCGCTTCGCAGCACTATACCGGTCCCCGGAGGCGGCCATGGCGACCGCGGATGAGGTGGTCGCCCAGATGGACGAGGTGGGGGTCGACATCTCTGTGATGGTCGGTTTCCCCTTTGCCGATCAGGGTCTGTGCCGGATGACCAATGACTACCTCATCGAGGCGGTCGCCGAGTACCCGGAACGGTTGGTCGGTCTCGCCTGCGTGGCACCCGGAGCGCCGGGCGCCCGTGCGGAACTGGAGCGATGCCTGGATACAGGCTTGATCGGTTGTGGCGAACTGGCGCCGGACGGAGATCGTCTTGATGACGGCACACCCGGGCGGAGTCGGGGATTGGTGGAGATAGGCGGATGTCTACGTGAACGCGGCCGTCCGCTCCTCGTCCACGCGAGTGAACCCATCGGCCATCGGTATCCGGGCAAGGGTCGCTTCACCCCAGAGGCGTGTTTCGACTTGGCAGCAGCTTGCCCTGGGACCACCATCGTGTTCGCCCACATGGGCGGAGGTCTCTTCCTGTACGAGACGATGCCTGAGGTGCGCCGTGCCTTGGCCGATGTGTACTACGACACGGCCGCGGTCCCTTATCTATACGGTCCCGGGATCTACCAGGCGGCGGCCTCCACCGCGGGACCGCACAAGGTGATCTTCGGGAGCGATTACCCGCTTCTGTCACCTGCGCGGTATGCGGAGGGACTTAGGGAGTTTGATCCCGCGGCTTGGCAGGCGGTGCGGGCGGATAACGCGCGCAGAGTGTTCGGACTGTGAGGTGAAGCATGGGGGATAACCCGGAGCTACGCCGCATCCTTGAAGGATTGCAGGCCGGCGAGAGGACTCTGGACGAGACGCTTCAGCGGCTACGGCTGTTCCAGATCGCTCAGGTGGGTGAGTTCGCGCGTTTGGACACCAATCGCGACCTTCGTAAGGGTGTTCCTGAAGTCCTCTACGCACCCGGGAAGACGGACGATGAGTTGGAGTCCATCGTGCGCCGATACCTGGACGAGCGCGGGTATGCGCTGGTGACGCGTCTGCATCCCGAACGTGCCGTCTCGCTCCGAGCCGCTTTGCAGGAAGCCAAAAACGATGAAGGAGCTGCGGGGAGGAGGGTGTCCTACCAAGCGAATGCGCGCGTATTCGTCGCCTATTCGCCCGAGTACAGGCTCCCGCCGGAGTGTGGGCGTGTAGGTCTCTTAACCGCCGGGACGTCGGACATCCCGGTGGCGGAAGAGGCTGCTCTGGTGATGGTTCATATGGGCTGTCGGGTGGAGCGCGGCTATGACACCGGGGTCGCAGGACTGCACCGTCTGGCGGAGCCGCTCACCAGGATGGTGGAGACCGGCGCCGCGGTGTTGGTGGTGGTCGCGGGCATGGAGGGTGCGCTTGCGTCGGTGGTCGCGGGGTTGGTGGATATCCCTGTCATCGGGGTGCCCGTATCGACCGGATACGGTCTGGGCGGTGACGGCACGGCGGCTCTCTACTCCATGCTGCAGAGCTGTTCGCCCGGCCTCGTCACGGTCAACATCGATAACGGTGTTGGCGCCGGCGTGGCGGCGGCTCTCATTGCGCGGGGTACCGCTACCGGGCGTGGTCCCTGCCCGGGCCGTTCGCAGTAGTCTTCTTATGCCGAGAGACCGGCGAAGTCGGCAGGCGCAGCGGCCCGCATCCCGAAGCGGTATTCGAGGTGGTCCGCGATCCTCTCGGCGGCTCGTCCATCCCCGTAAGGATTCACGGCGTTGGCCATAGTGTCGTAAGCGGAGCGGTCGGTCAGAAGTATGACCAGCTCGCGGGCGATGGTCTCGCTGTCGGTCCCCACCAGCCGGGCGGTGCCCGCCTCGATCCCCTCAGGACGTTCGGTGGTGTCGCGCATGACGAGGACCGGCTTGCCCAGAGTGGGAGCCTCTTCCTGGATGCCCCCCGAGTCGGTGACTACCACATCGGCCGCTTTCATAAGATGCACAAAAGGCCGGTACGGCAAGGGCTCGGTAAAGACCACTTGGCGCACTCCATCCAGGACTCCGTGGAAGGTCTCTCTCACCAATGGATTGAGGTGGATGGGGAAGATGAAGGTCGCCTCGGGCACCTTTTCGCACACCTCTTTCATGGCCCGGGCGACACGCATCATGGGCTCTCCCCAGCTTTCCCGGCGGTGGACGGTGGCGAGGATCTTGGGACCGGGTCGCTCAAGGACCTGAGCTATCTTGGGCTCCCATTCCGGAGGTGGGGCCGAGGCGGTGACGAGGAGGGCATCGATGACCGTATTCCCCGTCACCAGGATCTGACCCGGAGGCGCATTCTCCTGCAGCAAGGCAGCACGGGCTGCCCCAGTGGGCGCGTAGTAGATCTCGGCCAGGCGGTCGGCCAAACGGCGATTGATCTCCTCCGGGTAGGGGCTGTAGATACTATCGGTCCGCAGGCCGGCTTCCACGTGGGCCACAGGGATCATGCGGTAGTAGGCGGCGAGGGCGGCGGCGAAGGTGGTAGTGGTATCGCCGTGCACCACCACGAGATCGGGGTTCTCCGCCTGCAGGATGGGGTCGAGGCCGTGAAGGACCGCTGAGGTTATGTGACCCAGGGTCTGGCGGTCGCGCATGATCTTCAGGTCGTGGTCGACGGGTAGGGAGAATCCCTCGACGACTTGGTCGAGCATCTCCCTGTGCTGGCCGGTGAGGCAGGTGACCACTCGGAAGGTGCCGCGGCGCTTCAACTCGAGTATCACCGGGGCCATTTTGATGGCCTCCGGCCGAGTCCCGAAGGTTATGAAGACTGTGTGCTCCATTCTCAGGTCTGGACTCTAGCCCAAGCCTGGACGGACAGCAAGAGCGGCGGACTACCCCGCAGTAGGCAGCACCAGGGTATTCCGATAGAATTCGGGGGTCCGATCCACCGGCACAACTACCCTAAGGACGGTGGCGATGAGCCGCTTTCTCGATGAGCGAGGTCGATTCTTCGGCAAGGTGAACGTGGTCGACCTGGTCGTGCTGCTGGTCATCATCGCCATCGTGGTGTTTGCAGTGGTGCGCATGACGGGTGGCAGCTCTACCACCGTCCCTGTGAAGGTGACCTATACGGTGCAGGCAGTGCAGGGGGCAACGGTGGATGCCCTGGATGTGAAGGGTACCGTGCGGGACGACGGCGGGACGGTCTTGGGGGAAGTGGCGAAGGTAACGGTGCGGCCGACCTTGGAGGAATACATGACCCCCGCCGGGGAGCTCATCGCCGTCGAGTCGCCCGTATTCAAAGATGTGGATGTAGTGGTGCTGGGTCAGGGCTATCTATCCGGTTCCACCGTGCGCATCGGCAATGTCCCCATGCGGGTGGGCAGAAGGATCACGCTCGTGGGAGTGGGGTTCGAAGTACAGACGGTGGTCATGGGCGTGGCCTGGGGTGAGGAGGCGACCAAGTAGCGGGCGCGGCCCGAAAGAAGGCCCGACCATGACGGAGGCGCTTCCATGAAGGTCGTCACCGACTCGCTCTCGTATCGTGCGGTCCGGCGAGGCCGGCAGGGGATCAGTCTAGCCGCCCGCCACTCGCTGGTGGGCTGCTTCTTCCTTGCCTTGGTCCGCGTCCTCAGACCATTCTTCGCGGATTCGAGGGTGTTCGGGACGCGGTACCTGGTGACTCGCAGACTCGCGTGCGATGGGCATCCCCTGAGTGTGCTGGCCGTCTCGCGCCCGTACCTGTGGCTGCGCTCTTCGCTCGGTGACGGGGCAGTCGGCCGCACGGTTAGATCGGTCGAGGGACAGGCGGCGCGCTCACAATTGGCCGGAGGCGCCTGGGTGCGGGTAGTCGGAGCCGGTCTGTTCGCGCTGGGCGCTGGGCGCCTGGCGCTTCTGCTCGTACGGGGGGTGACCACCGTCGACGGCACCGGCGTCACCTTGGCTGCTTCCGGATTGCGCCTGGTGACGCCGGCCATCGTGATGATTGTGGGAGCTCTGGTGCTGTTCGCCGGTCCGCGACTGGCGCCCGCTTTCTGGGGAAGCGTCGTGGGACGAGGGCTTTCGTCGCGCAAGGCCGAGACATTAGCGGGTCCGCCGAGTTGGGCGCCCTCCAGAGGCGTGGTGGCGGTCGCGGCCGTGGTCCTTGCGGCTGTGGCGGGAGCGGTGGCCGGCCTGACGGCCGGGTCGGGGGCTCTGGTGCTGGTGGCCGCGGTGGTTGCTATCTGTCTGTTTGCCCTGGTGGTGATGCGGCCGGAGGCGATGTTGCTGGCGGTAGCCGCCTTCCCCTGGTTGGACTGGGTGGCACGCCGGTTTCTGGGGAGTCTGGGTCCCATCTGGGACGACTCCCTCCTGCTGGCGTCCGTTGTCCTGCTGCTGTGGAGTGTTGTTGTACTACGCCGGGGAGAATTGTGGACGGTGCCCATCACTCTCCCCGCTCTTCTGGCCTTGGCGGCCGCGGTCGGGTCGGTAGTGGTTCGAGATGTCCCGGGAGATGTGGCCGTCTTCGCTCTCAGGGTGCTCTTCCAACCTCTGCTCTTCTACTTCCTCGGGTTCTTGTTCCCGAAGAACAGGATTTGGGTGAGGGGGGCCGTGGCTGTGTTCATGGTGGCGAGTCTCGCGCTTGCCGTCCACGGCCTCTATCAGTACGTCACCCATGCCCCTATGCCCGCCAGTTGGGTGGACGTGCGCGAGACCGCTATCAGTACGCGGGCGTACTCGATCGTCCAGAACCCCAACGGGCTGGGCGCATTCCTGCTCATGGGCACACTAGTCTCTCTCAGCCTGGCTCTGGCTTCGGGACTGCGCAAGGGGCACCGAATCTGGCTGGCTGCGATCTGCGTCATACAACTGGCTGGGGTGGCGGTGACCTTCAGCCGTGGTGCCTGGATCGGGCTCGCCGCCGGAGTACTCGCCCTTCTCATGGTCGAGTACCGCCGGTACCTTGCCCCGCTGATCGCTGCCGGGGTGGTAGCTTGGTTTGCGATGCCCAAGACCTTCGTCAACCGTTTGACGTTCGCCTTCAGTTCCACTTACATCGCGAAGAGTCTTGCGGCAGGCCGTCTCTATGTGTGGAAGATCTCACTTCAACAGATGGCCGCCCATCCCTGGTTCGGCGTGGGGCTGGGCACCTTCGGAGGGACGAGTGCCGTCAGCTTCAGCTATGGGCGCCTGTGGGTGGACAATTTCTATCTGCAACTGGGAGCCGAGGGTGGTTTGCTTCTCCTGGTCTTCTTCCTGTGGGTGCTGCTCCGGGCTGCGAAGGGTCTGGTCAAAGGCCATGGCATGGCCCCCGATCACTACACCCGGGCGCTCTGCGCCGGGGTCTTCGGGGCCTTTGTGGCTGTGGCGGTCGCCAACTTCACAGCAAGCGTATGGGAGACACTCGTCGTGGGGGTGGGATTCTGGTTCCTGGCCGGACTCGCCACGTCTGCGGCTCTGCACGAGGAGCCGGAAGCGGCCGCCGGCCATGTTATCGGCGGGAGGGTCGAAGGAGTGAGATGAGACGACTGCACGTGCTCCATATGATCGGAGGAGGCGATACCGGCGGGGCCATGAGCCATCTGTTGCCTCTGCTGTCGGCACTGGAGCGGGCCGGGTGTGACGTACACCTTGCCTGCCTCGGCGAAGGAGGCCTGGCCGAGGAGGCCGGGCGCCGGGGGCTGTCGGTGGTGGTGCTGCCCATGATGGACGCGCGGGACCCCCGGGTCCTCGGGCCCCTGCGGCGCCTCCTGGAAGCGGGGCCGGAGGGCATGCCGGCCGCCGGGGTCGTCGCCAGGCCGACCTTGCATGTCGGGGCGGCCCGTTGGGACGTTGTGCACACGCACGGCATGCGGGCCAACCTGCCTGCGCGGCTGGTCATGAAGACTGTTAGAAGGCGTCCCTGCGTTCTCACCACCGTCCATTCCGACCTGCGGCTGGACTACTCTGTCGCCGGCGTGGCCCGCGCGTATCAGGAGATCGACCGGTTGACCTTGGGCGGCGTGGACAGGGTCATCTGCGTGTCGGACGCCCTCCGCGGCCTGCTTGCCGCGCGGGGCTATCCGGCGGAGCGCCTGGTCACGGTTCGGTCCGGGCTGGAGGGCCTGACGGGATACGCAAAGGGTCTGGCGGCCGCGCGAGACCCGGCGGATGTCGGCCGGCCCGGCCGGGAACCCACGCCGGCGGATTCTGACACCGCCCCGGTCGACGGTGCGACGCCGCGGCGTCTGCGTATCGGCACAGTGGCGAGGCTGGTAGCGGTCAAGGACATCGACCTGATGGTGGAGGTGGCCGCGCTGTTGCGCCGAACCCATCCGGAGGTGGAACTCACCATCGTCGGGGACGGGCCGGAACGTGAGCGGCTGGAAGCTCTTGTCGCGGACAGGGGGTTATCGGGCCGTGTGCGTTTTGTGGGACGGCTCAGTGACACGGGGTCGCTGTTGGCGAAACTGGATGTCTACGTGGTCACCTCGGTGTTCGAGGGCGGAGTGTCCATGTCCGTGCTGGAGGCTATGGCTCTCGGCCTGCCGGTGGTGACCACCGCCGCCGGGGGGGTGGCCGAAGCAGTGGTCGATGGAGAGACCGGATATGTGGTGGAACGCCGTGACGGCCGAGGCGCGCTGGCGGCTGCGCTGGCCGAGCGCGCCGCAGCTCTTCTGGACGATCCGGCCTTGCGCGCCCGCATGGGGGCTGCGGGCGCCCGGCGGGTGCGCAGTGGCTTCACCGTGGAGGAGACGGCGAAGCGGACATTGCGGGTCTACGAGCGCTGCCTCGTGGGGCGCGGCGAGCTGCTGTAGCCCGGGCGAAAGGGACTTCGATGCTTCGAGGCAAGGACATCGTCTGTACATCCACCCTGGATTGGGGGGCGATGTGGACCAGCAAGCAACAGATCATGCACCGGCTGGCCCAGACCAATCGTGTTCTTTATGTGGAGGAACCGGTGACCATGCTGGCTCCGTTGAAAGTCCCGTCGCGCTGGCGGCGCTGGAGAGCGGTGGCTCCGCGCCTCAGGCGGGTGGACGCCGGACTCTGGACCCTCACCCCCCCGCCCCTGCTCCCCTTCGGGAACATGCGACCCGCGATAAATCAGGCGAATCAAGCGTTGCTGGCCCGCTATATCCGTTGGGCCATGGACCGGCTGTACTTCGACGAGGAGTACATCTTCTGGACCTATCTTCCCGCGTCGTTGGCCCTGCTCGACCGTCTGGGTGCGCAACCGGGCCGCAGGCCGTCGCTGATCGTCTATCACTGCGTGGACGAACACTCGGCCTTCCCAGGGTTCGTGTCATCCGAAGTGGTTAGGGGCTACGATGATGCGCTCACAAGTAGGGCGGATTTGGTGATAACCACTTCCGAGAACCTCCGGCTGTCGCGCGAGGTCCTCAATCCCCACACCTACACGATACTCAACGCCGCCGACGTGGAGATCTTCAATCGGGCTCTCGATCCGGAGCCCTCGTTGCCGGATGACTTGGCGGCCATCCCCGGTCCGCGCCTGGCAGTGGTCGGGATGCATGATTCGCGTCTCGATCTCGACGCCCTCGATGCCCTGGCAAGCGCCGACCCGGGCTGGCACATCGTACTCATCGGCCCGGTCAAGAGCGGACAGGTGGACGAGGCCCGCCTGCGCCGGTGGCCGAACGTCCATCTCCTCGGGGAGAAGCCGAGGTCGCTTCTGCCTGCCTACCTCAAGGGCATGGCGGTTGCCTTAGTGCCCTACAAGGCCAACGAATTGACGCGGAACATCTTCCCTCTCAAGCTCTTTGAATATCTGGCGGCGGGGCTGCCCGTGGTGGTGGGAGGGCTGCCCGAACTGCGCCGGTTTGCAGGCACCATCGGAGTGGCCGACGGGCTCGAGGATTATCCCCGGCTGGTGCGGGCGGCCATCGAGGACGACAGCTCGGAGGAGCGGGCGGCCCGAGTGGCGCTGGCAGCGGCGAACACCTGGGACCACAGGGTGGAAGATATCTCCCGGTTGGTGGAACAGGCACTCGTCCGCTCGGGCAGGACGGTCGAGACGTGAACGCGACATGACGGAAAGAATCACCGATGATGAGCGGCACAGCGAGGACCAGGTAGCGAGGACCAGGGTAGCGAGGATGGCCACATGAAGATACTTCTTCCCACTATGCGCGACCCCGGCCAGATCGGCGGGACCAGTACGCACATCGACATGCTGACTCGAGGGCTGCAGGATCTTGAACATGAGGCTCGGGCCTTATTCCTGGGTGCGACGATGCCGGCCCCGGTGCGCAAGGCCGGGCTCATCTGGCCCGCGGGGGCACTCAACCGTATGCGGACGGGGTGGGGCATGATGTACTCGGCCGAGGCGCGGGCTAGGCTGTTGGCTTCGGCGACGGAGCGCGAACTCGATCGGACGGCCGGAGAGGGCGCGGCGCCTTGGGACATGCTGAACGCTCAGGAAGTCTACCCGATCCCCTATCTCCGTGAGGTGGCCGATGCCCGTGGCCTTCCGCTGGTGCTGACGCTCCACGGCTATCCGCTCTATGAGTCGGTCTCGGAGGGATACAGCACAGGCTCGAAGATGGGACATCACTACCTCATGCGGGCCGAGATGCGTGCCCTTAGGTTGGCGGACGCGGTCGTCACCGTGGATACGCGTCTGTATCGGCACGTGCTCGGCTTGGTGCCGGAGCGATCCGACTCGGTGTTCACGCTGATGAACTTCGTCGATACCGCTGCCTTTGCGCGTCCGGCGGACCCGGAGGAAGGGGAGCGGGTCCGGCGCCAGGCTCGAGCCTTCTGGGGTGTCCCTGATGACAAGACAGTGCTCTTCTGCCCGCGTCGTCTTGTGAAGAAGAATGGCGTCATCTACCCGTCGCTGGCTCTGGCCGCCATGGGGCGGGCAGATCGTGAGCGCTTTCTCTTGCTCCACGCCGGTGAGGGGGGTGAGCGCGCGGAGATGGAGCGCATCATCCGGGAGAACGACTTGCAGCAGAACGTCCGTCTCCTGGGAGGGCAAGGGCCGGAGGCCATTCGGGAGCTCTACGGTCTGGCGGATATTGTTCTGGTCCCTTCGGTGCACTCCGAGAACGTGGAAGAAGCCACCTCACTCTCGGCCCTGGAGGCCATGGCCTCGGGCCGTCCCCTGATTGCCGGTGATGTGGGAGGCTTGGCCGAGATGGTGGTGGATGGGGAGAACGGCCTGCTGGTCCCGGCCGATCCGGAAGCGCTGGCGGCGGCCATCCTGCGGCTGGCCGCCGACCCGGACCTCGGAGCCCGCATGGCGGCCGCGGCCCGCGATTATGTCGAAGTTAATCATTCGCACATCAAAGCGGCCGAGGCGTATGTAGAGATCTATCGGTATGCTGTCGGTAGGTGCGCTGCAAGTACCGGAGTCAGCCGGAGTATCCTGATCGCACGCGCACAGCCCGATGCCGCGACCCCGCCGCCTTGGCAGTCCGTCTCGGTTCTCGGATTTCCGCTGGATGTGGTCAGCTTGGAGCAGGCTGCGCAGTGGGTGATGGCTGCGGCGGGTAGGCCGGCGTCATATGGCGCGCAGGCCGTGCGTGCCCGGCGTATGGCTATCGCGGTCTCCTTCAACCCGGAGTTGGTCATGCGGGCTCAGAACGACCCCGCGGCGGCCGAGGCACTCTGGGAGGCCGATCTCTGCTACCCGGACGGGGTCGGAGCGACGTGGGCGGCCAACCGTCAGGGGGCCAGGCAGACGGCTGAAGCGCCCACGGCAGGAGCGGGGCGGGCGCAGGGCGCCCCCCAGCGTGTCGCTGGGATTGATCTGGCGGAACGAGTACTGGAATTGGCTGCGGAGAGAGAAATTCCCGTCTACTTCGTGGGTGCTGCGGAGGGGGTAGCTGAGGAGGCCGCCCGTCGACAGGCGGCGCGCAGCCCCGGTCTCAAGGTGGTCGGGGCACATCACGGCTACTTCTCCACAGAAGAGGAGCCCTCGGTAGTGGAGGCGGTCCGTGAGTCGGGAGCACGGATCGTGCTCGTCGCGATGGGGGCGCCCCGGCAGGAGTTGTTCCTCTTGAGACACAGAGACCGTTTGGGGGCGTCGGTAGGGCTGGGCGTAGGTGGCAGCTTCGATGTCTGGGCGGGCAACGTGAAACGGGCTCCGGAATGGAGCCGGCGAGCCAACGTGGAGTGGCTGTACCGGCTGGCGAGCGATCCTCGGCGGCTACGGCGGCAATCCGTCCTTCCCCGGTTCGCGGCCCAGGTGCTGCGGTGGTCGCCCGAGGATTACGGACCCCCACGCCGTGGTCGCTCACGGATCCTCGAGATAGGTGACGGTCGGAGGGACGGCGATTGAGGTATCTCATCAGCGGTTATTACGGCGAGAAGAACGCCGGCGACGAGGCCATCCTGGCCGGTATCCTCCAGGAGCTCGGCCGTCGGGACCCCAAGGCGTGCTTCACCGTACTCTCCTTCGATCCGGACGATACCCTTGCGCGTCACGGGCGAGGCCGGGAGTTGGCTGCCATATCCACCAGCCTGCGGTCGCCGGGTCGGCTGCGGAGGGCTATGCGGGAGGCCGATCTTCTCATCAGCGGAGGGGGCAGCTTCTTGCACGAGGCCGACTTCGAACTTCATGGCCGCTCCTTCCTTCTGCGCGAGGGCAAGCTCAGGCCGGTGCCGTATTTCCTATCCGTCGTATTCATGGCCCGCGCTCAGGGCCTACCGGTGATGTGGTACGCGCAGGGTTTGGGACCGCTGCACACTCGGACCGCACGCCGCTTGGTGGCGAGAGCGGCATCGGCTTCTCAGGCAGTCACCTGGCGGGACCCCGGCTCGGCCCGTCTGGCCTACGAGCTCGGTGTGCGGGCGCCCATCCAAATGGTGGTGCCTGACCCTGCCTACGCTCTCGAGCCGGCCTCCTTTGCTGAGGTCCTTGATGGAGTGTCTACTCTCTCAACCGGTCCACCGGGTGGACCTGAGTCGCTACGGGTGATATCGGAGGCGCAGAGGCGTTACCTGGCCGTGTGTCCCCGACCCTGGCTGGGACGCAGCGGTTACTTGGAGATCCTGGGGGAAGCTTTGGAGGAAGCGGGAGCCGCTCTAGACCTGGATATCCTGCTGGTGCCCTTCCATGAGATCCAAGACCCGCCCGTGTGCGAGACCTTGGCAGCGCGGCCGGCCTTGGCCGGCCGCGCCCATGTGCTTCCCCCCGTGAACTCCCCCGCCGTGCTTGCGACGGTGCTGGGAGGGGCGGAACTGGTGGTGGCCATGCGCCTTCACAGCGGGATCTTGGCCGCGACTGCGGGCACGCCGGCGGTGGTCGTAGACTACGACCCCAAGACCAGGGCGTTCGCCGATCAGACCGGCCAGAGCGCTTGGGCGGTCGCAGTGGATACGTTGGAGGCTCCCCTGTCGGGGGCGGAAGCCGGTTCCCCGGCCGGCGCACCCCCAGCGGGACCCGATATCCTCTACCAGGCCATCGTCGACACTGCGGCCAACACGTCCGCCCGGCGCGCGGCGCTCGCGCGTGCGGTCGCTCCTTTGCGGGCCGACGCAGGTCGCACCGCGGCTCTGGCCGTCCAGTTGGCTCGGGGCCGCGTATGACCGATCCGCCGGAGAGCAACAGCCCGGAGAGGACCAGCCCGGGCGAGTCAAACGGGGTCTCGGGTAGCGGCTCTGGCGTGGACGACGTGGCGTCCACCTTCCCCAAGACACCCAGGCCCGATGCCGGTGGATCGGTGCGCGCCGTGGTGGGTAGGGCGGCGCTCATCATCGTGGCCGCCACGCTGGTGGGGCGTCTGCTGGGCCTCGCGCGGGACATGGTGGTGGCCTATCTCTTCGGGGCTCAGGCCGAGACCGATGCCTTCTTCCTCGCGTTCAAAGTCCCCTATCTGCTGACACTGATGGTCGCGGGTGCTCTCACCGCCACTTTCGTGCCTCTCTTCAGTCACCGGCTGGCTCTCGGGCGCAAGCGCGAGGCCTGGGACCTCTCCATCAACGTCGGCAACATAATCGCCTTGATACTGGTCGCGGTAAGCGTGGTGTTGGTGGCGATCGCGCCCTGGTTCATCCCGCTGATAGGGCCCGGTCTGGACGAGGCCGTCGCCGAGCGGGGGGTCTTCCTCTTCCGCATCCTTATGATCGGCTTCCTGTTCGAGGGGCTCACGGGACTTGTGGTCGGCATGCTCAACTCGTTGCGTCGGTTCGCACTGGCGGCCTTCGCCCCTGCCGTGGGGACGGTGGTCACGCTCGTGGTCACCCTTCTTCTCGCGGATAGCCTGGGCATCACTGCTCTGGCCATAGGCTTCGTGGCCGGTTGGACGACGGGGTTCTTCGTTCTGCTGCCGGGACTGCGCGGCGAGGAGATCCATTACCGACCTCGCATCGACCGGCGCGATCCGGGCCTGCGCGAGGTGGGCGGCATGGTCTGGCCCATCCTCATCGGTTCGGCAGTCGGTAAGGTCAGCGTCTTCATCATCCAACTGCTCGGGTCTTATCTGGAGGAGGGGTCCATCTCCAGCCTCAACTACGCGGACAAGCTCTTCCAACTCCCACTGGGCCTGTTTGTCGCCGGGATAACCGTCCCCATCTTCCCCCTCCTCTCCGAGCAGGTGGCTACCAAGGCTCCCGACCGGGTCAAGGCCACCCTGGATTTCGCCCTGCGTCTGATGGGGTTCCTGCTGGTGCCGGCCACGGTGGGTGTCATCCTCCTGCGTTATCCGCTGATCGGGCTACTGTTCGAACGCGGAGAGTTCACGGCCGAGGATACGAGCCGGACGGCCTGGGCTCTGCTCTTCTTGTGTCTGGGGCTGTATGCGTACGCCGGGCGGGACACGGTAACCCGGGTCTTCTACGCCTACCACGACACCCGGACGCCGGTAAAGATCAGCGTGCTCACGGTTGCCATTACTATCGGCCTGGCCTACCTGTTCATGCAGTTCATGGGAGTGGGCGGCTTGACCCTGGGGATGACCGTCGCGCTCGTGATCAACTTTGTCGTCCTGATGTGGCTGCTGCGGCGCCGGATCGGGGTGATCGGACTCAGCCGGACGGCGGCTTCGCTTCTCCGGGTAGTAGGCGCGTCGGCGGTCATGGGAGCGGCCATTTGGGCTGTGGATATGGGACTCTCCGGCGCTGTGGGGAGCGGTTTGGGAGGCAATGCCCTGCGACTGATAGTGGGAGTGATTCTGGGGATCGTCGTCTTCCTCTCCGTTGCGAGGCTTGTTAAAATGCCCGAACTTGCCGAAGCAGTAGATATGCTGAAGACGGTGCTGAGACGCTCGAGGCGGAAGGAATCGTCCGCCACATAGCGTAAGCAGATAGGTGCGATGGTTATGGCCGCGACAGGATCCAACCACAAGGAAAGACACCTGGCGCAGTTGCCGGGAAGCTTTCCAAATGCAGGGTGTCGTAGAGGGACTCGCTTCCCAGCGCGGATAGCGGCGGTTCTACTGGTCGCTGTGATATCTGTCCTCGTGTTCCCAGGTGCCCGCGGAGAAGCTGCCGCGACGTCTGTGGCCACGACGACCACGACCACGGTCGGTGTGGCCGCCGCTCCTCTGACGGCCTCGGCGGCAGTGGTAGTGCCCATACTCTTCCCCTTGGAGCAGCGCATCTCCTGGATCGATACGTTTGGTGCGTCCCGGGACGGAGGGGCTCGTTCTCACGAGGGCAACGACCTGATGGTGCCGAAGATGACACCTTTGCTTGCCGTGGTCGACGGCACCGTCGATTGGTTGTTCAAGAGCACGGGCGTCATTTCTTATTACATCCTCTTGCGCGGTGACGACGGCAACGACTACTTCTATATCCATCTCAACAACGACACTCCCGGTACCGACGACGGCATGGGCGGCGCTCAGTATGCGTACGCGCCCGGTCTGACCAACGGATCGCGTGTCAAAGCCGGCGACATCATCGGCTACGCGGGTGACAGCGGCAATGCCGAGTGCACCGACCCGCACCTGCACTTCGAGGTCCATCCCGGCGGCTACAAGAATCCCGTCAACCCATACCACAGCCTGAAGGCGGCTCCCACGCTGGCCGAGTGGACGGCGGCGGGCAAGCCGGCCCTGTCCACCTGGGGCTCTGGGGGCGGCTCCGCTGGTGACTCCACAACCACGACATCCACAACCAGCACCACCGTGAAACCTCCGGCGAATTCCACCACGACGACCGCTCGGCCGACGACCACGACCACTACCGAGCGGGACGACACCAACGTGCCCGGCTACACCGATGTTCTCACCACCGACTGGTTCTATGCCGATTTCGCGCAGGCTCAAACGGCCGGCGTGCTGCCCGGGTCGCCCGACCAACGGTTCCGGCCTTATTCGAAGGTGTCGCGGGCGCTGTTCGCGGTGTATCTGGTGCGCGCCATGGCGCCGGCAGAGCTCGTGAGTACAGAGAGTCTTACCGAATCCGACCCCAGATTCGCGGATGTCGACGCGGGTCACTGGGCCTATAACGAGATACAGACGGCCGCGCGGCTGGGTCTGATCAAAGGCACGGGCGACGGCACCAACTTCTCTCCCGATGATCTGGTGGGCAGAGCGCAGATGGCCACCATGATGTGCCGGGCGCTGGGTCTCGATATCAACGGCGATTGGGCGGGCGATGCCGCCGCGGCCTATCAGCTCTATGAAGATGTGCCTCAAGATTACTGGGCGCAGGGGGCCATAGTCATGGTCGATTACCTGGGGCTCATGTGCGGAGACTGCAGCGGCTGCTTCCGTCCTCAGGAGGGTACTACGCGGGCCCAAGCCATCACTGTGATGGCCCGCCTATTGCGCCTCCTCGAGGGAGGTTCCGGGTCATAAGAGCTTTGGAGAAAGGTATGGCCGGCCGGTGGCGTCTCGGCTGGGTGGTGTCACTGCGCACCGCCGTGATGATGGTGGCCGCGGTGGTCTTGGCCGTTGTTCTGTTCGCGGCCATCCCCTCCTCCGCGGATGCCCAGACCCCCGGGTTCCCCGACGTCGGCAAGTCCCTTCCCGCCTACGAGGCCATCGGCTTCTTGAGCGGCGCCGGCATCATTTCTGGTTACACCAACGGCAACTTCGGGCCGGGTGATACGCTCAAACGCGGCCAGGCCACCAAGATGCTGGTGCTGTGGAAGGGCCTACCCCTCATCACCAACAAGTCCTCGTTCCCCGACCTGGACCCCACCTACCGCTCGTACGTGGAGACTGCCTGCGACGCAGGTTGGATCACCGGTTTCCCCAACGGCCGCTTCAAGCCCTACGACACCCTCTCGCGGCAGCAGATGGCCATCATCATGGTGCGCGCCATGGGCTGGGAGAAGGTTGCACAGCAGTTGGGCGCGGCCCAGATCGAGGAGATTCTTGGAGCCTTCTCCGACCGGAAGGACGTGGCCGATGTGGCCGCCCCTTACCTGGCCATGGCTGTGTCGAAGGGTCTGTTCAGCGGGAGCGGCGGCCGTCTCATGCCGGCGGACGGCATCACCCGGGCCCAGTTCTGCCTGGTGATCTACCGGGCCGAGCTGAGCGTCAGCGCATTGATCGACAAGGTGCGGAACTCAGCGGATTACGAGGACAAGACCCGGGTCGTGTTCGATCTGTCCCGGGCCCCCGGCACGGTCAAGGCCAGTGCGTCGCCCGATGGCTACTTGACCATCGATTACACGGGTGGGATCGTTTCCGGCACAATCAGCCAGGACGTCGGCTCGACCGAGGTGGTGTCGGTGAGCGCCAAGCAGTATGACTACGGCTCGCGTACAGTGCGCATCACCATGGACCTTGGTCGCTACCGGACCTTTAGAGTGATGTCTCTGGCGCCCTCCGAGGGGTACGGCGACCGAATCGCGGTGGACGTCTATCGGTGCCCCACCAGGCCCACGGGTGACGGGCCGCCCCTCATCTGCGTCGACCCCGGTCATGGGGGACAGGACTCCGGAGCGGTCGGCGTCTCCGGGGCCAAGGAGAAGGACGTGAACCTGGCCATATCCTTGCGCTTGGCAGACTGCTTGCGCGAGGCCGGGCTGCGCGTCATGCTCACCCGCGAGGACGACAGCTACCCCACCCTCAGCGAGCGGGCAGAGATGGCCAACGCGGCCATGGCGGGCCTGTTCGTGAGCGTCCATAACAACGCGCACGGCGACTCGGGCGTCAGCGGTACCGAAACCTTCTATCCGGGCACGCCGGAGACCTACTGCCCGGAGGGCAAGCTGCTGGCCGAAGCCATCCAACGCAATCTCATAGCCACCTTGGGCACGAAGGACCGCACCGCCCGTACCCACTGGAACAGGCTGGTGGTCTTGACCGAGACATGCATGACGGCGGCATTGGTTGAAGTGGGCTTCATGACCAACGCGGCTGAAGAAGCCAAGCTGCTGAATCCGGCCTACCAGTCCATGGCTGCTCAGGCCATCGCCCAAGGCATTTTCGAGTATCTGGGCTGGTCCACCACCGTCTACTCCACCGAATGATGAAGCGTCAACACTCCTTCGCACAGAGAGCTACTATCCCGAGGCGCGGCCCCCGTGGGAGCGGGCATGCGCACATCCGTTGTTCCCGAGCGATGCTGCCCCCGGCTTCGCGGGCGGTGCTGTTTGCGGCGGTGCTTTCGGTGCTACTCCTGGCCGGTTCGCTTCTTGCGCCCAGCGCTCAGGCGGCCGAGAGTTTTGTCTTCGAGGGACGCGGCAACGGTCACGGAACGGGCATGAGCCAGTGGGGGGCCTGGCAGGGGGCCAGAGAGGGCTATTCTTTCGCCCAGATTTTGGCTTTCTATTATCCCGGCACCGCCCTTGGCCCCACAACGACGCCGGACGCCGTCCTGCAGGTGCGCATCTCGAGTACTCCGTGGACGAGCAACACCACCAGCTTCTCCCGGGTTGTTCTGCAGCCGACGGTATCTCCGGCCACTCTGGTCACCGACCCGGTGGGAGAAGAGTGGGATATCCCCCCGGGCACGGCGCTCACAGTGGTCAACAGTGGGGGCAAGGTGCAGGTCACCGCGGGGGATGATGACCTCGGGACCTACAACCATGTGGAACTACAGCCCGGCGGCTTTGGCGCTTCCGAAGGCCGGGTCGAGGTGCAGCTCACCACCAGTGGCGGCAACTGCATTGATTCCCGGGAGTACTGGGGCGCCATCCGCGTGCAATACGGTGACGACCCCGGGGAGGTCTGGGTCTACAATCGCGTGGCCGTCGAGAAGTACGTGCGCAGCATCGCGGAGGTCGACTACGATTGGGCCGTGTCCGGCAGTCCGTTCTACGCCCCCGAGGCGGTCAAGGCCCAAGCGGTCGCCGCTCGTAGCTACGCTCTGGCTAAGAACGGCACTCTCGCCGACAACTGGGCCGACCAGTGTTATCGGGGGTATACGTTCGAGGCCCGGTACCCCGGGATCGCCCAGGCGGCCGAGAATACCGCCGGTCTGGTCCTCACCCACGCGGGCCTGCCCATCACCGCCTTCTTCTCCGGGCACTCGGGCGGGTACACCACCGATTCGGCCTGGTCGGGCGCCAAGCCTCCCTACATAGTCGCCAAAGCGGACCCCTGGAGCCTCGAGGCACCGCCCACAGGGGTCCACCGTGGCCCCGGCTGGGCCTGGACCTACACCATCTCGGCCGAGAGTCTGTCGGCCGAGGTCAACGGCAGTCTCCGAGATACCTCTGGGAACCGGGTCGATGTGGGTACGATCACCCAGGTCGCGGTCGCAAGCCGCGACACGGCTGACGCCGGCAGCCACGCCCGCACGCTGACCATCACCGGCGAGAAAGGGACGGCGACGGTTTCGGTAGGGTCTGTTCGGTCGCTGATAGGTACTTCCAACCTGCCCTCCACGCTGATCGTCAGCATCAACGGGGACGTCGGCGTGGGCACCGCCGATCCCGGCACCGGCACTGATCCCGGCACTGATCCTGGCACCGGCACTGATCCCGGCACTGATCCCGGGACTGATCCCGGACCCGACCCTGGCACCGATCCCGGCGACCCCACCCTTCCGCCGGGCGAGTTCTACGACGTCGGCTCGGGCCATATGTATCACGACCAGATCACCCGAGTGGTAGCGGCGGGGCTCATGAGCGGCTACGGCAACGACCTCTTCATGCCCCTGGCGAGTATCACCCGGTGTCAGTTCGCGAAGATAGCCGTGAATCTGCACAACATCATGCACCCGACCGATCTCATCGAAGTGACGAACGTGACTGCTAGACCCTTCGAGGATGTGGCCGTGGATTCCAAGACCACGGGCGACGCCTCCGACTGGATCGCCGCTGCCAAGAAGGCCGGGTTGGTCCTGGGAGTGACGTCCACCACCTTCTCCCCCTACACGGAAATCCGGCGTGATCAGATGGCCACCATGATGTGCCGCGCCCTCGGCTGGGAAGACGAAGCCGCGGCACTGCCGGCGGGCACCCCGGGCTTCTCGGACGTGCCTCCCGGGAGCGCGCATTGGGCGAACGCCACCTACATCAGGCAGCAGGAGATCATCCTTGGCTACCTTGATCCCTCCGATCCCTCCACCACTGTGCTCCGGGTCGACGAGGAGATCAAGAGACACCACGTGGCCGTGATCCTCTGCCGGGTGCTTGACCTGGTGCAATAGGCGGTGCTTTCTGTGCCGGCCATCGAGGCCGGTATCGCGGGACCGCGTGGTATGGTTGGGAACCGTCCCGGGGGGAACCGTCCGGGGGAATGGATATAATGCCATCATGTCTGACGCCCTAATAAGTGCGCGGTGCCTTCGGGGGCGGCATCGGGGTCGTGTCGCGATCATGGGCAGGGCGCTCTCTGCAGCGGTCGTTGGGTTACTTGTGGCCCTGGCAGCCTTCGCACCAGCTCTCGTCGTGCCGGGCGCCGCCGGCGCCGCCCCAGTCACCGGTGTGTCGGAATCGTTCTGGGTCGAGTACTGGGATACAGGCGAATACGTGCGCATCCAGGCGACGCCGCAATACGTGGGCGAGCATGTGGCCGTCTACGTCGACGACAGAGAGTCGTTGTCGCAGTACCTGGTCGACCAGTTGGGCGCGACCTTCGATGAGACCATCTACCCCGCGCTCACCTCGGCGTACGGCAGCGAGCCGAACCCGGGCATCGATGGAGACCCGCGGGTGGCCATCCTCGTCTACGACTTCAATGACGGCACCAACTCCATCGACGGCTCCTTCAACTGCCGGGACATCGATCCCGCCGGGTCGGCCGGCGGCCCCTCCAATCGTCGGGAGATGTTCTATCTCAACCGGGAAGCCATCCTGGCGGAGCCGGACAACATCGGCGCACTCGCCGCCCACGAGTTCACCCACCTCATCCTCCATTTCCGCGATGCCATCCTCGACCCGTCGCCGAGCCGGGCGCCCGAGGAGACCTGGTTGCTTGAGGGGTTCACCACCTACGGCGAGCACCTGGCAGGGTATGATGGTCGGACCAACGGCCAGTTACAGTCCTTCATGAACGACCCCAACTTCAATCTGACCCGTTGGCAGGGCGTGCGGGCCAATTACGGAGCTTCCTACTCCTTCATGCGTTACCTGGCCGAGAGGGAAGGACCCGACTTCATCTACCTGCTCGCCAACCAGCCGCTCGATGGCATCGCGGGCATCGATGCTACTCTGGCGGACATAGGCTCCTCGGATTCCTTCGCCACGCTGTTCGATGACTGGGTGGTGGCCGCCTTCCTCCACGACCGAGAGCCGCCTCTGTGGCCGTACGTGTTCCCAGGGCTCTCGGCCTCTCTGCGGCCGGTGTCCCTGACGGGCTCTCAGCCTCTGCTGGGCTCCGCCGCCGTGGCCAACTACGGGACGCTCTATCTAGACTTTCCCGCGGTCGAGAGGGACGAGAGCTACCAGGTGGTGGTCGACGGCGCCGACGGTGCTCCGCTCCACGCCGCCTTGATCTCTTGGGACTTGTCAGGCGCCGACATGCCGTGGGTGACCCGTCTGGACCTCGCCAACCCGGCGGTCGGAGACACCGTGACCGTCCCCGCGGGACACGACCGGCACACCCTGGCGGTGTGGGCGCGCGGGCCGGCCGGTCAAGCGGGGACCTTCGGATTCACCTTCACAGGCGCTCCCGATCCGCCGAGTGGCGTCCAGTTCCTCGACATGGGAGGGAACGATCTCTTCTACGAGCATGCGGCGTCTCTGCTGGACCGGGGCGTCATCAGCGGCAAGGAGATCCCGAGCGGCTCCGGACTCTGGTTCTTCCTGGGGAGGGACGACGTGACCCGTGCCCAGTTCTCAAAGATGATCATGCTGGCTGTCGAGCGCCATACCGAGGAGATAGAGAACCTCGGCAATCCCACCTTCAGTGACGTACCGGCGGTTTTCGACCAGTACGGCTATCCATACGACTACATCGAAGAGGCTGCGGTCCTGGGCATCGTGAATGGGTATACGGACGGCCGCTTCCGCCCGTATAGCCCGATCACCCGGTCACATCTGGTCTTGATGATCCTCCGGGGTGCCGCTGCAGTCGGCAAACCTCTGCCGGTCTACACGGGTGAGTCGCGGCTGTTTGCCGACGTGCCCTTATCTCATCCTTACTATCGGGAGATCATGACCGCGTGGAGCGCCGGCATTCTCAACGGGAGCTACGTGGGCGACCGTCTCTACTTCCGTCCTTACTCACCGGCCAGCCGCAACCATGTGGCGAAGATGACCGCGCAGTTGCTCGACCATCTCGACGCGGCTCCAGGTCTCTCAGGCGCGGCCGCGGATGTGGTCGGGGACGCGTCCGGCTGAGTTCTCCCGCGGCGTCGGATTCCTGCCGCCGCGGATTCCTGCCGCGGATTCGCTCCGCCGGTCCGGGCCCATCGTCTATCATTGTGAGAAGTATGGCCATATTCCAACGCTCAAAGTCGCTTGTGGGGAAGTCGCAGCCGGACCTCGGGGATGATGGCCGGGCCGTCGATCTCCTGCCCGACGTACAGGTGTCGCAGCGTGAGAGGCACCGCGAACGACGCCTGGTGGAAGCGGCGCGTCGCGGAGAAGAGTCGGCCGTCGAGGCGCTGTACCGCACGCACTACGACACCATCTACCGGTACGTGTTGCTGCGCTTGGGATCTCCCAGCGCGGCGGAGGACGTCACCAGCCAGGTGTTCTTGGGGATGGTGAGGGGCCTCGGTCGTTATCAGGACCAGGGGAAGCCCTTTGTTGCCTGGCTCTATGGCATAGCCCAGAAGCAGATAGCCTTCTACCAGCGAGGACAGAGCCGCAAGCCCAGCACCGTGGGTCTCGACGCGGCCGGCGAGCTGATCGCCGGGAGCACCGGCCCGCAGGCCACCGCCGAACAGCGGGAGACGCGGATAGCCATCGCCCAAGCGCTGGGCAAGATACCGGACGGCCAGCGGGAGGTCATCATGCTGCGCTACATCTTGTCTCTGTCGGTGACCGAGACGGCCGCCGTGGTAGGGCGCACCGAGGGGGCGGTCAAGCAGTTGCAGCTGCGGGGGCTGAACACCCTCAAGGACGTCCTGGGCCGGGAGGGCGTGGAGTTGCTCTGAGGGGAGGTCCACGTACCTGCGGATGGAACTCGGGTGGCACTGGGGCGGGTGTCTGAGCTTCTCATGACTTCGCCGGTGCCGCGTAACTTTTTGGCCGCTCCGGCAATGTAGCCTTTGTATGTTCAAGAATATCTTCAAGAGAAGCGGGGCCAAGACCGAGACGGAGCGCGCAGAGCGCGGCCGCTCGGGTGCCCCGCATCCTGTCGCCAATAGCGTCCCTTCGCAGACTGAAGCTGCGGCTTCGCCCAGCCTCCCTGTCGACGAGACCATGATAGCCCTCGGCCGCGAACTCTCCGGCTTGGCTCACATGGAGGTCGGGCAGGCGGCCAAAGAGCGGGGTTGGGCGAGCCTCCGGCGGGAACTCGAACGGCGTCCCATCCGGGCGGCGGGTGCTTCGGCTCCCAAAGGAGCCGGGAACGTGGGGGCGAAGACGCCGGTCCGTGTGGGCGCGGGTTCTCAGCCGCGCACGGCCCTCGCCGGCAACCGGCGATGGATGTTGGGTTCGGCGGTCGCCGCGGTCGCGGTGGTGGCCGTTCTCCTGGGTACCTATAGCGCCGGCCTGCTGACCGCAGGCGACAGTGACGAACCCGGCACACCGACTTCGGTGGTCTCGTCCGACAGCACGCAGGCCACCACGCCTATCGTGGGCCCCGACACCACGGGGTTGCCTGCGACGACCGAGGGTCCCACGACCACCGAGGGCCCTGTGACCACTGATGGTCCCGCGAGCACCGAGGGCACCACGCCGTCGACCCAGATGCCGGATACAACGGTTCCCACCGGTTCGGCGACGCCCAGCACCACGCCCACCGGTCCTGCGAGCCCTGATACGACTCAGGGCCCTGTGACCACTAACGCGACCACGCGTACTACTCAGAGCGCTACAACGACGCAACCCGCGCAGACCACCACCACGGGTCAGCAGCAGATGGCCGCCGCCCAGCTCAACAAGACGGCCAAGGCCGCAGCTCTCGACCTGGGGGCGCTGGTTGTGGATTACTTCGTTACCGGAGACATGTCCGGAGCCCGTGCTCTGGTGGCCTCCGGCGCTCAGTCCTCTTTGGTGCAGATGATCTCCTCGCTCAACGATCCCTATGGGTTCAGATGGGTGAGCACTAAGCCCGTGGCGGACGACACAGTCCGTGTCACTCTGGAGTTCAGCGACAGGGTTTCCGACGGACAGGGCGAAATGAGAGAAGTCGCCGAATTGTTCCGGTTGACGGTTCGGGTGACTGAGGAGAGGGCTGTGATCACCGATATTAGCGCGGGATCCTAAGGGGTACTGGGAGCACATGAAGCTTTGGTCCACAGTCCACCATTCGCTATACTCGTTATTCGGTGCAGCCGGTCTGCACCTTTTTGCTTGTCTGCAACGGCCGCGGGCACTTGCCGCCCAAGGCCCTGACAGAGTTTGCCACTCCGCGTTGGTAGGCGCGGCTGTGAGCCCAAGAAGGAAAGGAGGTGACTCGTTCTTTCTTCCTACTCACTACCGCAGCACATGTAGGAAATGGCAAGAACCTTGCTATGAATAAACAAGTTAAGAGGAGTGGAACTATGCAGAAACGCACCCTTAAGGTGGCGCTTCTGGCCGTTCTCTCCGTCGTCCTGGTGTTGGGTATGTCCACAGTGGCCCTCGCGGACCAGACGTGGACCGACCTTCCCGACTCGGTGACCGCCAAATACGGCGTGACCGACAACCAGGTAGCGGCGATATCCGATGGCTATGCCGGTGGGCTCTGGAAACCTTACCAGAACATCACCCGCGCCCAGTTCACTAAGATGGCTGTGGCAGCTTTCAATATCCCGTTGGCGGATCCGGCCACCGCGTCCTTCACGGACGTCCCTAAAGGCGACTACTACTATCCCTACATTGAAGGTGCTAAGGCTGCCGGCGTTGTAAACGGCAACACGGCCACCACCTTCAATCCCAAGGCCGACATCACCCGTCAGCAGGCCCTGGCGAT